>B570J29591_1000228_pt1 | contig 6728 bp, 5 predicted proteins | sample LakMenE22Apr09ns_FD_29591 | JGI IMG/M metagenome (IMG submission 29591) | reverse complement strand
CTAAGATAGCTTTAAAAAATGCAACCAAAATTTTGAAAGAAACAAATTGTGACGCAGTTAAAGTTGAAGGGGGAATGAAAGTTTATAAAACTATTAAATATTTAGTTGATAACAATATACCAGTTATGGGGCACGTAGGATTGTTGCCGCAAAGTGTAAAAAAAAAATCGGATTATAGAGTTAAAGGAAAAGATTATTTAAGCTTTAATCAGATTATAAAAGATTCTATTTCTATAGAAAAAGCAGGAGCCTTNTCAGTGGTTGTAGAATGCGTTGTTAAAGATTTGGCAGATAAGATTAGTCAAAGAATAAAAATTCCAACAATAGGAATNGGTGCTTCAAATAAATGTGATGGACAAATTTTAGTTACAGAAGATCTTTTGGGATTTTCAGAAAAGCCTCCTAAGTTTGTTAAAATGTATGATAATTTCAAGGAAAGAACTGAGATTTGTGTAAAAAAATTTGTAAAAGATTTAAAAAATAATAATTTTCCAAATATCAAAAATATGTATCGAGTTTTATGAATCAAATTTTCAACGAAATAGAAGACGATTTAAAACAAGATAAATTTATTAATTTTTTAAAAAAATATAAATTTATAATTATAATTTTTATTATTATTTTTTTTTTAATAATCACTATAATAGTTAGCAAAAATATTATTTTTGAAAATAGAGCAAAAAAATATACACAAGAATATGTTGTAATTTTAAGCCTTATTAATGATAAAAAAATAGCTGAGGCCAAAAGAAGACTAGAAATTTTAAAAGATTCTAAAATTAATTTATATAAAGTATTAGCAATTTCTAAATTACTAGAGTTATCCAAAGATAATAAAAATGAGCAAATCTCAATTTTAGATTATGCAATTATGTCTAATATAGAGAAAAATGATAAAGATTTATTTAAAATTAAGAAAACTTTATTAGTTTTTGATAATTTAGACGAGCAACAAATTTTAATTTTATTAAATCCAGGTGATTTTAAAAATTCTCCATGGAGAGTTTTGTCATTAGAGATATTGGGTGATTTTTATATAAGCAAAGGACAGAAAATTAAAGCAAAAGATATTTATGATCAGGCAATTAAAATTTCAGATATTCCTGAGATTTTCAAAAAAGATCTAGAAAAAAAAATTAAAGATATTAAATAAATGAAATTATTTTTAATTTTCTTTTCTCTTTTTATTTTTTCATGTTCATCCGATAAAGATAAAAAAGTAGATCTTGAGATCTTTAAGAAGCAAGGAGAAAAAATAAACGTTTTTGAAACAAATAATGTTTTTGATAAGGAGGTTGACTCCAAATCTATATTACAATTAAATCAACCTCAACTTAATAAAAAATGGTCTTATGAACATTTTTCTTCTAATAATTTTTATGACCATTTAGTTTATGAAGGAAAATTTCAAGATATCTTTAAAAAGAATATAGGAGATTATTTAAATAAAAATAATGATAGTGGTTCANTATTAGTATTTGAAAATTTTGTTTTTTTNAGTGATGAAAAAGGNAAAATNTATAAATTNGATGTGANTAATCAAAAAATTATNTGGGAANTAAAAATATANGCAAGTACTTATAATNATTANCCAAAAAATATAGCGTTATTTTTAAATGGCGATGTTTTGTATGCAGCTGATAATTTAGGATTTATCTATTCAGTTGATGTTCAGACAGGAAAAACTATTTGGCAACAAAATTATGGTATTCCATTTTCATCACATTTGAATTTTCACAAAGGCGTTTTGTATGTTGTGAATCAAAATAGTCGTCTTTATGCTTTTAATCCTTCGGATGGACAAAAAATATGGAGCTTTGAATCTTTGTCTGGTTTAATAAAACCATCAAGATCTAGTAATATTTCGTTATATGATAATAAATTATTATTTTCCAATGATGTTGGTGACATAACTTCAATTGATTTAGATCAGCAAGTTATTATCTGGACAAAAAATATTTTATCTCAAAATACTATTTCTAATAATTTAGTTTTTAAAATTTCAAATATTTTAATTGATAAAAAAGATGTTTTTGTTTCNTCAAATAGTGGGGATTTATTTAATTTTAACCTTGAAACAGGCGAAATAAAATGGTCNCAAAAATTATCATCAATTCAAAACCACATTAGTACTGATAAATATTTATTTNTNTTAACNGAAAATGGGTTTGTTATTGCTTTTAATAAAACAAATGGNNCTATTTTATGGTCTTTAAATCTTGCTAAGTTATCAAAAGATAAGAAAGTTTCTCCNGATTATTATGGACTATTACTAGCTTCAAATAACTTATATGTAACATCTTCGAATGGAGATATTTATAAGATATCAGCAAATGATGGAAAATATATTACTCATAAAAAAATTAATAATGATCTGTCTAGGGCGCCAATTATAGTTGATAATAAAATATTAATCCTTAATCGTTCTTCGGAATTAATAATACTCAATTAATGGATAAAATATCATCAGGAGTTATTACTCTTGCAATAGTAGGAAAACCAAATGTTGGTAAATCTACTTTTTTCAACAAAGTTTTAAACAAAGATTTGTCACCTGTTAGTGAAATACCAGGAACAACAACAGATCTTTTTATAGATAACATTACATACAAAAATAGAACTTTTAAATTAATTGATTCTGGAGGATTAAAAAGAAAAGGAAAATCAAAATCTGACGAACAGCAATATATCACAAAAGAAAGTTTGAAAGCAATTTATCTTGCAGACGTTGTGTTGTTTATGATTGAAGCCGATAAAGAATTTACAAAAACAGACAAACAAATTTGTAGACTAGTACTGGATAAAGGCAAAGGATTAATTTTTGTCATTAATAAAATTGATTTAGTTGATGAATTAAAAAAAATTAAAAATGAATATATTTATTATATAAAAAATTTATTTTCTGATGCTTTATTAGAAGATCCATTTAGTATCTGTTCTTTAAAGCTAGAATTTCCTAAAAAAATATTTGATGAAGTAATCAGTATACATTCCCGTTTAAGAAAAAATTTTGATAATAAAGATCTTAATGAGGCATTACAGAACGCAATAAATAAGAATAAAATCCCTGTATACTCAAGATTTCGACCTAAAATAAAATATATTAAGCAAGTAAGCACAAGACCAATAATTTTTAAAATTTTTGGAAATCAAGCTAATAAACTTTCATTAGATTATCAAAAATATTTAGCAAAAAGTTTAAGTAAAAAATTTAATATTAAGGGTTTTAAAATCTTTTTAAGATTTGTTAGCGCCGAAAACCCTTTTAAATCTAAAAAATATTAAATTATCTAATATTGCTAAGTAGAGATAACTGATTATCTTTTACGCTTCTATTTGACTGATCTAGAGGAGGAATAGGATAGTCTCCTGTAAAATAATGATCTGTAAATTCAGGATTTGTATTATTACGTTTTTGATAGCCCATAGCTTTGTAAATACCATCAATGGATAAGAATTTTAATGTTTTAACACCAATATATTTAGTCATTTCATCTAATGACATATTTGAAGCCAATAGCTGATCTTTATCTGGAGTGTCTATTCCATAGTAATCTGGATACATAATAGGAGGGCAAGATATTCTCATATGAACTTCTTTTGCCCCAGCATCATACATCATCTGAACTATTTTTTTTGATGTATTTCCCCTAACTATAGAGTCGTCTATCAAAATTATTTTTTTATTTTTAACTAAAGATGCATTTGGATTGTGTTTTAATTTAACACCCAATTGTCTAATTTGCTGAGTAGGTTCAATGAAGGTTCTTCCTACATAATGATTTCTTATCAACCCTAATTCAAAAGAGATTTTTGATTCTCTAGAATATCCTATTGCAGCAGGAACCCCAGAATCTGGAACTGCAGAAACCATATCAGCATCCACAGGGGATTCTTTTGCCAATTGTTCGCCGAAATTTTTCCTAAATTCGTAAACGCTTTTTCCAGACATTAGACTGTCAGGTCTTGCAAAATATATATATTCAAATATGCATGGACGTGCTTTCATTTTAGGGAATGGCTTAATACTTTCAACCCCATCATTTGTAATAACTACAATTTCACCATTTTCAACCTCACGAACAAAAGTTGCACCAATAATATCTAATGCACAAGTTTCAGAGGCTAGTACGTATGATTTTTTTAACTTACCAAGAACCAAAGGTCTTATTCCATAAGGATCTCTTACGCCGATCAATTTTTTATTTGTTAGCATAACAAGAGCGTATCCACCTTGTATTTGAAACAAAGAATCTATTATTTTATCAATAGTTTTTAATCTTTTTGAACGAGCTATTAACTGAACTATTGTTTCTGTATCGGAGGTAGTTTGAAATATAGCTCCGTCTTTAATCATTTTTTCCCTTAACATTATCGAATTAGTAAGATTTCCATTATGAGCAATGCTAATTCCACCGGTATATAGATCTGCAAAAAAGGGCTGTATATTTCTTAAAACAGGAGCTCCTGTTGTAGAATAACGGTTATGTCCTATTGCAAAATTTCCAGGGAGTTTTTGTATTGTTGTTTCTTTTGTAAAGTTATCACCAACTAGTCCTAATCTTCTTTCAGAGAAATAATTTTTACCATCATAAGAAACAATTCCGCATGATTCTTGACCTCGATGTTGTAAAGAATGTAGTCCTAAAGCAGTTAAAGCAGAAGCGTCAATATGATCAAAGATTCCAAAAACACCACACTCTTCTCTTAATTTGTCAGCGTTTAAATCTAATAGCATAAATTTATTTTTTTAATTTCTTTTTTGTTTCATCAATATATTCGTTACTAAATAGAATTTTTTCGTCAAATAACTTTCTTCCATATTCAATGACGTTGTAAGAAGAGCCGTTTTTGAGATAGGCAGGCCACTTATCATATAGATAAATATAATTAGATAGACTCAGTATTATAACACAATAAAAATATCCCGTAATCCCCCCAAAGATAAAACCAAACAATTTATCAATTCCTCCTAAACCAGCCCATTTTAAAGATTTTCCCATAGCTTTTCCCAAGACTATAATTAAGAATAGACTTAATAAAAACACAGTTACGCCCGACACTGTTCTGGCCGTTGACTCATTTTCAATTATTTTACTAATATAAGGAAGGACATAAGGAATTGAATATTTTGCTATTATAAAAGCAATGATCCATTTCAAAAAGGAAACTAGACTCAATACAAATCCCTTTTTAAGCGAAGATATTAAGTTAAAGAGAATTATTATAGCTACGATGATATCAAATATATTTATATTATTAGACTTAAAAAAATTTATAAAATTATCCATTCTTAAATGGTTTAATAATTGCAATTAACTGTGGCATTAAAGTTAACACAAGAGTCATAGCTGTTAACATTGCTAAACCAGTAAAAATTCCAAAATAAATTGAAGGAATAAAGTTAGAAAATATTAATATTGAAAATCCAAAGACAATAGTTAATGAAGCGTTGACTATCGCTTTACCTACAGATTTATGACAAATCTCAATTGTTTTTTTATAATTTTTGTTTATTTTAAATTCTTCTCTAAAACGATAAATGTAGTGAATGCTATTATCAATAGCTATTCCAACACTAATAGATGCAATAGTTATTGTCATCATATCTAAAGGTATATTAAACAATCCTAAACTTCCTAAAATAAATAAAGCTGCAGTAAAATTTGGAATAGCAGCCACAATAGACCAAGATAATGATTTAAATAATATTAATAGTAGAATGAAAATTCCTGCAAATGTTATTCCTAAAGTTTTAATTTGTGAATCAAATAAACTTTGCAACAGGTTATTAAATATTACTAATATTCCTGTAATTTTGAATTCGTCCTTATTAAGGTTTAACTTTTCTTCTAAATCTTTTTGAATTTTAATTAAAAGCTCTTTTCTATTAAGATTAGGATTAGAATCTATTATTCTAAGAGAAATTCTTGCTTCATTATTTTCAATTGAAACGTAAGGTGTTACTATACTTTTTTTAATATCATCTGGTAATTTACTGTATAAAATAGCCATTTCTAGTGGCCCTAATTTTTTATTATCATTAATCTTTTCACCCAATTGTAAAACCGAATAAAAAGATAAGACTTTACCTATCTCAGGCAAAGTTTCTAAATATTGATGAACATTAACGATGTTATTTACTCTAAAATTAGTAAACCAATAACTATCTTTGTATTCATTTGAGTCAGAGTCTTGAAAAAAATCATCATCATTCTTGTTGCTCTTACTGTCTGAGTCTTTAAATTTTAAAATAATTTCTAAAGGAGTTGTTCCTCCCAGTTTTTCATCAATTAACTTCATACCTTGGTATATTTCAGTTTTTTTATCAAAGTAGTTAATAAAACTATTTTCAACTTTTAATTTTGTCAGTCCATAAATACTTAAAATTAAAATAATTGTTGAAAATGCCAAAACTAAAAATCGTTGATTTAAAGCTATAGAGGAAAATATCTCTGCTAATTTTGATTCTTTGCTTTCGTGAATTGGCGTCGCTTTTGGTTTAAATTTAATGATTAAATAAGGAAGCAAAATCATTGATACAAATAACGAAATAAATAATCCAAGAGTCATCATCCATCCAAAATCTATAACCGGTTTAATATCGCAAAAAATAAGTGATAAGAATGCCAATGCAGTTGTTAAAACCGCATACAGTATTGGGGTAAAAATTTTTGTTGTAGTTAGATAAGTAAGATAATTTTCTTTTTTTTTTGGAAATTCTGCTT
>B570J29591_1000218_pt1 | contig 6953 bp, 2 predicted proteins | sample LakMenE22Apr09ns_FD_29591 | JGI IMG/M metagenome (IMG submission 29591) | reverse complement strand
GACATCAATCTAGAAGACTATGACGAGGCTCTCGAGGTATCCTCGGGCGAGTTTGATGCGGTTCACGCCAACAAGTTTCAGACACCAGACAACTTCAAGCAGCAATTATGGAACGATGCTGGTCCCACAGTTGATAGCATGTTGATACAGCTTACCATGCTAAAAGAAAATCTGGAAGATGAGGAGGCAGGAATGCCATTCGAAGGGATGGGTGTTAGCAAAGAGCTACGCGCATTCTTGGACGCAGAGGTAGGGAGCGGGACTAGCGACCAAATCATTTACATCAACGAAATGATAGTAGAGATGTATCAAATGAATCCCACAGGAGTTAGGACTTTCGACCCACTCAACATGGAGGAGGACGAAGAACTGAACGCCAGTAAGACCCAGGGAACACCACCCGGAGCCCACGAGGCAAGGCCCGAAGACGAGGCCGCCACGCCTGACAATGGAGCAGGCAGGGACAAGGAGGGGGTGCTCTCACTGGGCATGGCGCTCCGTGAATAACATGAGACGACCCTCCGACAGAACTACAGCTGACGGAGGGAGAACGTCATCTACTGTAGTAAACAGTTCCAACAGTTCCTTCAGACGAAGAGGAGCTGCCAAACGGGCAACAACCCGCAGAGATAACATGACATATACGCAGTCTTTGGAAGAAAGGGGGGGGCAGCCACTAGGGCAACAAGATAATGCATGTTTTAGGAAAAGAAAATCACAATTAAATTATATGGATATTAGGAAAATTATGGATAAACGGTCGGTTCAACAGAAGAAAGGTCTACTGACGGATGCAGAGATACAGAAGCTGGTAACAGAATGGCAGGACGAACGCGGTGAGGAGGATCTCGATCAGGCAACAATTGACAGGGAAGTCAAGACAATGGAGGAGAAGCTCAATAAATACAACGTGCCACCACTCGGGGAAGTTCCTACACAGCGAGAAGACGGATCCTTTCGAATTCTGGTATGTCAAATGGGAGGCTGTTCAGGTAGGGAGGTTAGGGAACTAAAGATTGCAGCCACGGAGAGGCTGATAAACAAATATGAGGTAAACCTATCTGCATTCATGGAGCTTAACTACAATTGGGCGACAGTGGCCTCCTCGGCAAATCTTGCATCCTGGTTTCGCCATGAAGAAAGAGAGGTACGCTCGGTGGCAGCCCATAACCAACATGAGACGACAACACGACACCAACCAGGCGGCACTGGAATGGTGTGCAGATATGAGTTTCTCCAATATGCACGGAAGCCATCAAACGACTTCCGAGGATTAGGAAGATGGTGCTCGTGGCCAATATACTGCAACCCCACTCACTCCACAAGGGTCGTGGTGGCCTATCGAACAGGAAGCGGTAAGTCGAAAGGACTGCGCACGATATATCAACAACAGATTCGGTACATGCAACTACACAACATCACAGGAACTCCACAGCAACTTTTCGACAAGGATTTGCTCCACCAATGTAAACTATGGCGCAAATCAGGCGAGAGGATTATTCTTTTGTTGGATGCCAACGAGCACGTTCTCACTGGAAAATTTAATAGGCAGATTTCAAGAANAGGACTGGATCTGGAGGAATTCACACACAAATGTTGGGGAGCGCATCAGCCATATACACACATTAACGGATCCATACCCATAGATGGAGGCTACAAATCGCCAGAAATAGAGGTACTGAACGTATGCATGTTGCCGTTCTTGGACAGCCCGGGTGACCATCGTGCTTTCATCATTGACATCTCCACCAGATCACTTCTTGGTGAATTCCGGTACAAAGTTTGTCGGCCAATTAGCCGCCGCCTTATCACGTCCCAGCAGAGGTCAGTTGACGAATACAACAGGATTGTAAATGAGCAATTCGATCGACATCGTATCGTTATACGACTCGATGCAGTCGACAAAATGACAAGATACTGTGGATTCCCCGCACCAAACTTTCTACGCGCCATGATCATTAAGCTCTACAGGCAAATGACAGAGATAAGGATTCACGCAGAGAAGAAGTGCAGAAAGATTTTGCGGCCAGATAGCGATTATAGCCCAACAGTTCAAATGTGGTACGACAGAATACATGCTTATCTACAACTGATTCGATTGAAGGAGGGAAAAGCCAAGAACGCGGGCAATGTAATCCGCTTCGCCATGCGGACCAGCATACAGACACCTGACAAACTGACCATGGAGGAGCTAAAAGACGGACTCCGATACTGTCGGATTCGAAAAGCAGAGCTCCGAAATCAAGCAAAAGGGCTCAGGAAGGTACATCTGCGTGACTGTCTCATCGACGCACAGACAAAGAAGCAACACGATCGCGTGAGGGACATCAAGCAAACTATAAATCGAGAAGAAAGCAAGCGAATGTGGTATCTCATCAAGCGCACAGTAAAGGATCCTCATAGCCCGAGTGTGCTGAAGGTCCAACGGGTCCTGGATGGCGAAACCAAAGAATATTTCATCCAAGAAGACGTGGAGAATGCAATTCAAAGGGAATGCGAAATCAGATTTTCCCTGGCTCACAGCGCCCCAATCATGTCGACACTTCTAGGCGATCGGCTCAGATACCTAGGTGACGAGGAACTAGCCAGATCTATTATAACAGGTACCTTCGACATTCCGGCAGACTTGGACCCTGCGACCAAATTGATTCTGAAAGAGATCGGAAAAATGGGACTTAAAATAATGAATGGAGAAGGCAATGAGATTATCATCACGCCAGGAGAATTCACTCTATTCTGGAAAAGGGTAGGAGAGTTTACATCATCATCAAGCTCGGGAGTCCACTATGGTCACTACAAAGCCGCCATACAAGACCAGATGAGCACTAAGGTTTTGGCACTACAACTAACGGTCATTGCGCGCAGCGGAGTGCCACCAGACTCTTGGAGTGTGGGACTTCAGGTAATGCTTGAAAAGATTGCAGGGGTCTGTCTAGTGGAAAAATTACGAGCAATTCAGCTCTACGAGGCAGATTTCAACTGTTTCAATTACTTTATTTTTGGCCGGGCTGCTATGGATTCATTAACCAAGAACGACTATCTCCCAGAGGAGCTTTTTAGTCAGAAAGGGAGCACAGCTGAGGATGCTAAGTTTGACAAAACACTGATGGCAGATCTATCTCGGCAAGCAAGACATCCTATGACGGTGGTGTCAGCGGATGCGGCCTACTGCTACGACAGAGTNAACCACATCATAATGTCACTGGTATGGCTTGTGTTGACTGGAAATACGCCCGCTATTGTCGCTACATTGATTTGTCTCCAAACAATGANGTTCTTTCAACGGACAGGCTTCGGCGAATCAAAAACCTTTTTCGGAGGCCCGCGCCACGAGCCCTACATGATGGGACTTGGACAGGGAAATCGAGCGGCTCCGCCTTCATGGCTACAACTTAGCGCTGTTATGGTCAACGTCTACAAACAACTCGGGTTGGGAACAGACCTACATGACCCCATCACTGAAGAGAGAATACATTCAATGGGCGCTATGTATGTGGACGACCTGGACATGTACACGTGGAAGGATGAAATCACAGACCCTTTTGAGCTGATGCTACAAGCACAACAAGAAGTTACACAGTGGAGCCTCCTACTCAATGCCACAGGGGGAGCACTAAAACCGGAGAAGTGTTTCTGGTATCTATTGGATTATACCTGCTATGAGGGAGAGTGGTCATACGCGATGCACTCAGATTTTGAACTGTTGGTCACCAATCCAGACGGATCCAGGAGCAGTATCAAGCAAGAAGAGGTCGCAACATCTAAAAAGACTCTGGGGATATACGATGCCCCCTCAGGCGGTAACCAAGGACATTTGGAGTATATTCACGGCAAGCTCACAACATGGATTACCAGGATGAAAAATGGTCATCTACCAGCTCATATGGCTTGGATCGCCTATAAACTTCAATTATGGCCAGGACTTCGTTACGGATTAGGCACGATGACAAACGATATAGAGGCCACAGATGTGATTTTCGACAAAGATGACTATGATATAATGCCTATTCTTGGGGTAGCGCGCACAGTAAAAAGGGAACTCAGGAAGCTCCACACAACATTTGGCGGATTTGGTCTCTTTCACTTGCCAACAGAGCAACTAATCTGCAGACTCAACCTGCTGCTTCAACACTATCACACATCCACAGCTCTTAGCAAGAAGCTCGACGCCTCCTTCAGATTCTTGCAATTACAACTGGGTACACCCCATAACCCTCTCTCTTTGCCATTTGACAAGTGGGGTCATCTGGCCCCTCTATCGTGGGTAAAAATGTTGTGGCAATCTCTGGATACATTCAATATTCAACTCCATATGAAGTATCATACTCTCCCTTTCCCCCGAGAGAGGGATCAGGTCATCGCGGAAATCATACTCGACGGCGCTCTTTCTACGGCAGAGGTCAAAAGTTTAAATCGTTGCCGGGGTATGCTACAGTGCATCTTTTTGTCAGACCTGGTAACAGCGGANGGAAGGTATTTAGAAAGTTTTGTATTNGACCCAGGCCCATTCAAACGGCGGTCCAATTANTGTTTTCCCCGAGAATGTCCAACAAANGGAGACTGGGACACGTGGGTTGACTTCTGGCACAATTATGCAACCACTGGTGGGAAACTCAAAGTCCCGCTTGGCCGATGGAATCACCCAACTCACAGGAAATGGTTATGGTACTCCTCCTCAATTGACGACCTTCACAGAGTTGAGGACGGAATTGTTTATCATTATCTACCAGCACAGTTCAACCGTCGTACCCGCTCAGGNTCGGCATACACACTCGCATGGAAAGAGAAGCTAGGAGCACATCACGCNATAGGCGAGCCGGTGTCAGTTCAGGGGTCAGACGATACACATGTATATAAATTGAACGTCGGTCCTCCTCTGGCAAGAGGCCCTCAACAACCTAGCGACTTTTGGGTATATATTAAGAACTGGGGAGGAGAGTGGATGTGGGAAGGAATAGAGGACAGCCAAGCCACAAAAAGCGATCTCTCCTGGTTGATCCAAGGGATGAGGTCTCACTCACTTCTTTGGGTGACAGATGGGTCATATGACAGGAAACGTGCTCCAACACTTAGTGGGGTCGGATGGATTATTTTCTGTCAACATTCTGGCAAGCGTCTCGTAGGCTCCTTCTGGGAAAAGAGCTCGTCGGCAAGTTCCTATAGAGCAGAGCTTCTCGGCCTATGCTCGCTTCATTTACTAGCGCAGGCACTATCCGAGTTCTACAAGGTACCAGGTTGGAAAGCAACTTTGTGCTGCGACAACCTTCGTGCATTACAGCTCAGTTCACAAGAGCGCAGACGCATCAAGCCCAGTGCCGCATGTTCTGATCTCCATCGTAGCCTCCGCTCAACAAAGAACAACTTCACAGGATGCTTCGAATACCAGCATGTAGCGGGACACATGGACAAGTATCTTCTCTGGCATCAGTTGTCGTTAGTCCAGCAACTCAACTGCGTTTGTGACACCACAGCAAAGGGAGCGGTCCAAAGAGCCATTACAGCAGGATATATTAGCACTCCAACACAACTATTACCACGAGAAGATGTTGCTATTGTAATATGGGGGAACAAGATAACCAACGATGTCTCACATCCTGTTCGGTTCCATGCAAGCAAGGAAGTAGCTCGACGCATACTCACTGATACGAAGAAGTGGCCACAGGAACGCTTCGAGGAGGTAGACTGGGAACATCTTGATCTGGCCATGTCGTCAAAACCAGACATGTACAAAATATGGAGATCAAAACAACACTCAGGTTTTTGCGGAACAAGGGTCCAGGTCGGAAAATACTCAGGCCTTGACTGCCCGGATGAAAAATGTCCGAACTGTGGGCGTAGGGAAACAGCAGAACACATTCTCACCTGTCCTCACGAAGACAGGACTCGCCTTTTGGCTGACACAACAGATGATCTTAGTGGATGGTTAAATCAAGAGTGCCTAACCGACCTGGAGCTTGCCTACTGGATACCTAAGTACATTCTGATGCGCGGTGATAAGCCCTTTGCCTCACTTGGAACGATGTCGCCAAGAATGAGAGCACTCGCTATTAGTCAGGACAAAATAGGGTGGCGGAATTTCATGGAAGGATGTATTTCCACTCACTTCTATTTTATCCAACACTACCACTTGGCTCTTTCAGGCAGCTATCTCAACGGGTCCGACTGGACGAAGTCTCTTATTTCCAAACTTCTCCACATCACTCACTCGCAATGGATCTACCGCAACTTCACTCTCCATGACAAGTTATGCGGCTATCTCCACAACAAATCTCTTGAGGACATCAAACAGACCATTGAGGAGCTGGCAGAAACGTCCCCGGAAGATATACCCGAGGGAAGCAAGTTCCTACTCGAAATAAACTTTGAAGATCTCACCAAGTCCCATATAGAAAATCAACAATACTGGATTATAGCTCTTAAAGCGGCAATTACAGCAGGCCGTCGATCCACAGCGGCTGGCAGCCGAGCCAGGCGTATTAGAAACAAAGTCAACCGCAAACTCCCCAGCAGGTCCAAGCTTGGTATTACTGCGGTGGAAAGGCAAATCCGCCAAGACGGCATGCATCTCGCTGCAAATGAAGATATACCCTTTCCAGGCAACGAAACTGAACCCACCATAACCATCTTCCTCACTAAGAAGCGTCCTCATCCAGCGGCCATTTTTGCACAGTTCCGCTCCAATAAACGACTTTGTAAGCCAGATTGACATCTGTCCTCTAGTAGAGGATGCTTGTGTCAGAGGCTACACCCTTAGTCTGTTACTGGCTATCCAGCCAGACATCTGGTTAGCTGGATTGTTACCAAAGGGGGACACATTCCCATCTGGGAGGTGTTCCCGCCGCCCCGTCGCGACCTTGCTGTGATGTAAATCACGGCAATCAAAAAGACCTTCGTCTATCCATTTTGTACAAAGTAGAAATTGTGATAATTTATTAAGTAGTTTATTTATTTAT
>B570J29591_1000214_pt1 | contig 7022 bp, 5 predicted proteins | sample LakMenE22Apr09ns_FD_29591 | JGI IMG/M metagenome (IMG submission 29591) | reverse complement strand
CGCAATGCCTTGTCTACCCAGAACAGGCCTTCATCGATCGATACGACGAGCTAGTAATACTGGCATCTAAATTAGATCCAAAACTGCGCGAGCCATTGCTTACCTTTTTAAAAACCGCCACTGAGATGCCTCTTAATAAACTTCAAGAGCATTACGTTGAAATCTTTGACATGCGACGCAAGTGTTCACTCTTTCTTACTTCATGGACTCATGGAGATACAAGAAACCGTGGAATGGCTTTGGTCTACTTCATTGAAATCTACAAACGCTGCGGTCTCCTGCTCAGCCCCGAAGAGTTGCCAGATCACTTAGCGGTTGTACTTGAGTTTGCTGCCTTGGAAAATCCACAAGAGGGAGATTTACTACTTGGTGAACATCAAGCACCCATTCTTCTTATTAAAGATGCTTTGCATAAAAGTGGATCCATCTATGCAGGAGTATTAGATGCCGTTGTTGAATCATTGCCTGAAATGACACCGGAGATTGAGGCTCGGGCAAAGGCCTTGGCAATCACGGGACCTCCAAAAGAGTTTGTTGGTTTAAGTGGTGCGGTCGCCGTGGCACTTGAGCCCTTTTCACCCCATAAAGATTTCTCACTAGAGGGAGTATCACGATGAGTTCTACAAATATTCTTCTTTGGTCAGTACTGCCGTACATCGCCATCTCATCTTTTATTATCGGCTTAGTCTGGCGTTTCAAATACGACAAGTTCAACTGGACAACGCGTTCATCGCAGATCTACGAGGGCAAGCTATTGAGCATTGCCGGACCGCTTTTTCACTTAGGGCTCTTCGCAGTAATCGGTGGTCATATCGTTGGCCTACTTGTTCCCCAGACTTTCACCGACTCCATTGGCTTAAGCCACGAGGCCTATCACCTTGGTGCAGTAACTATGGGTGGTGCTGCCGGAATCGCGACACTTGTCGGAATAACACTCTTGATTTATCGCCGTCGAACAACTGCCATGGTCTTTGCACAGACAACTAAGAACGATAAGACAATGTACATTTTTCTTGTTGCAACGTTATTGGCAGGAAGTGCAGCAACGCTTTCTAGTGCTGGAGTAATAGGTGAAGAACATAACTACCGTGAAACCGTTGGCCCTTGGGTTCGCTCTATTCTCACCCTAAGCCCAAATGGAGAGCTCATGATGGCTAGTCCCATTGCATTTAGAGTCCATGCAGTAATTGGAATGTCGCTCTTCATAATCTGGCCCTTTACGCGCTTAGTGCACTCATTAAGCGCACCGATTGGATATCTGTTCCGTCCATCAATTGTCTATCGCACCCGTGATGGTCGCGGTGTTGCAGGTAACCGTAAAGCCCGTCCAGGGTGGGAGCGCATCAAGTATTAATCGGCATTAAAAAACCCGCGAACCGATATGGTCCGCGGGTTTTTTAATACAGAGATTAAATACGCTCTCCAGTAACTGAGTTAAACAAGTGAACTGCATTTTGATTTGCAGTAACAGTAATTGTTTGACCAGCCTTTGGAGGATTCTTTGGATCCCAGCGAACAATAATCTGCGCGCCTTCATCTGTTGCGTTAGCGAACTTAACGTTTGTGTCAGCTGGCTTTCCATAAACGAAAGCATCTGAACCAAGTTCTTCAACTACTTCAACCAAGACATGGAATCCCTCAGTAGATGGTGTGAAGCCTTCTGGGCGAACACCAACAGTTACTTCATTTCCAGCAGAGGCTGGAACTGCAATTCCAAGATTTCCTAGCATTGCCTTGCCGCCCACGATTGGAGCGTTGAGCAAGTTCATGGCTGGTGAGCCAATAAAGCCTGCAACGAAAGCATTAGCTGGGTTGTCATAAAGATTACGAGGTGTGTCTACCTGCTGTAGCAAGCCATCCTTAAGCACTGCAACGCGATCTCCCATAGTCATAGCTTCAACCTGGTCGTGTGTTACATAAACAGTTGTGATTCCTAAGCGACGCTGCAACGCAGCGATCTGTGTACGAGTTGCAACGCGCAACTTCGCATCAAGGTTTGATAGAGGTTCGTCCATAAGGAAAACCTGAGGTTCGCGAACAATTGCGCGACCCATAGCAACGCGCTGACGTTGTCCACCTGAAAGAGCTTTTGGCTTGCGCTCTAGGTATGGCTCAAGGTCTAGCAACTTAGCTGCTTCAAGAACGCGGCGTTCACGTTCTTCTTTTGGAGTTCCAGCGATCTTTAGAGCGAAGCCCATGTTTTCTGCAACTGTCATGTGTGGGTACAGCGCATACGACTGGAATACCATCGCGATATCGCGATCTTTTGGTGCAACGTTTGTAACGTCGCGATCGCCGATCAAGATTCTTCCGTTATCGACTTCTTCAAGTCCTGCCAACATACGAAGTGATGTTGACTTACCGCAACCTGATGGTCCGACTAAAACCAAAAACTCACCGTCATTGACAGTGAGATTTAATTTATCGACTGCAGGTGCTGTAGTTCCTGGATAGATACGTGATGCGGCTTCGAAAATTACTGATGCCATGAGATTGCTCTCCTTCTCCGGGCAGGTACGTGCCCGACGGTCCGTGGATGAAGGTGATGGCCCGGGTGGGCCAACGCACCGAAGGTTACGCGTAAAGGGGGAAATTGGCTAGGCCGCCTAGAGCTGCGGTGCCGTATAGTTGTCCACCTAATGGAGTCCCACTCGGTCGGTACGTTATTTGCAGATCTAGCAGTTATTGCTGGCCTTATTGTTCTGGCCTCATTCTTCGTAGCAGCTGAAATCGCCCTCATCTCACTTCGAGATAGCCANGTCCGAGAAATTGCGACCCGTGGCAAACGTGGCGCTCGCGTTGCAGCCCTAGCNGCACACCCCAACCGATTNCTGGCTGCGGTTCAAATTGGCGTAACTGTCAGCGGCTTTCTCTCTGCCGCCCTTGGAGCTGATCAACTAGGTGATTATGTAATNCCGTGGCTGGAGTCTNTAGGCATTTCTAATGCCTGGAGTACGACTATTTCCCTGCTNGGTGTCACTTTAGTGATCGCTTACTTCTCTCTAGTCTTTGGTGAGTTAGTTCCAAAGAGAGTGGCTCTATTTAGGGCTGAAGAGATTGCAATGGCAACAGCGGGAATCATTAACATCGTTGCAAATATTTTCCGCCCAATTATCTGGCTACTCTCAAAGTCCACAGACATTATTTTGCGCGCATTTGGCATTGACCCCAAAGAGGCTAGAAGCCAGATATCAGAAGAAGAGTTATTAGATCTTGTCACTGGCCATGCTGCATTGAGTGAAGAAGAGCGCGACATCGTTGAAGAAGTCTTTAATGCTTCAGAGCGCCAGATTCATGAAGTTATGGTTCCGCGCACAGAAGTTGATTTCATGGATGTTTCATTCACCGTTGGAAAAGCCATTGAGTTAGCCGTTGATAAGGCTCATTCTCGTTATCCGGTAATTCGTGGGTCATCTGATGAAGTCATTGGTTTTATTCACGTGCGCGATCTGCTTGATACTTCTTTGGCCACCAAGGAAACAAAGATTATTGAACTAGTTCGATCCATTATCTTTTTGCCTGGAACAAAAGGCATTTTGCCCGCTCTTTCTGAGATGCGTAAACAAGGCCAACATGTGGCAATCGTTCTTGATGAATACGGTGGCACAGACGGCATCGTTACTTTGGAAGATTTAGTGGAGTGCCTCATTGGTGATATCAGAGATGAATACGATGAAGATGAAGCTGATATCTCTGTGGAATCTCGCACGGGCGATTTTGAAGTCGATGGCTTGATTTCACTTGAGGATTTAATTGAGCAGACGGGCCTTGAAATTCAAGATGGTCCCTATGAAACTGCCAGCGGCTTTGTTATGCATCATTTAGGTCGAATTCCTAAGGAGCATGACGTAGTAGTGGTCGATGGACTGCGAATTACAGTGCTTTCTATGGAGGGTAAGCGCGCTGGAGCGCTATTGATCTCTCGTAGCGCATGATGTGTGAAAGAATTAACGCATGAGCGCCAAGCGGGTTTTATCTGGAATCCAACCAACAAGTGATTCCTTCCACCTTGGCAATTATCTAGGGGCCGTTAAACAGTGGGTTGATTTACAAGATGGTCACGATGCCTTTTATTGCATCGTTGATTTGCATGCATTAACGGGAGAGATCGAGCCTGCACTATTGCGAAAGCGGACGTTGGCATCGGCCGCACAGTTAATAGCACTTGGAATTTCCCCAGAGAAATCAACGCTCTTTGTTCAGTCTCAAGTTCCACAACACAATCAACTTGGTTGGTTAATGGAGTGCATGGCTGGATTTGGTGAAGCAAGCCGCATGACGCAGTTCAAAGACAAATCTGCCAAGGGTGGCTCTGATTCTGCGCGCGTTGGGCTTTTCACATATCCCATGTTGCAAGCTGCAGATATTTTGTTGTATCAAGCCAACTTAGTTCCAGTCGGTGAAGATCAACGCCAACACATTGAACTAACTCGAGATTTAGCGGGCCGATTTAATACCCGCTTTGGTGAGACTTTTACAGTTCCAGAAAACTTTATTTTAAAGACCGCGGCCAAGATTCAAGACCTACAAGATCCATCAGCAAAGATGAGTAAGTCATCAGGCTCTGCCGCAGGTGTTCTTGAATTAATGGACACTCCAGAATCAAATGCTAAGAAGATTAAGAGCGCGGCAACTGATGCTGGTCGTGAAGTAAAGTTTGATGAAAAAGAAAAGCCTGGAATAAGTAACTTACTGACAATTCACAGCGCACTTTCGGGCCAGCCGATCAGCGCACTTGAAAAAGAGTTTGATGGCAAGGGCTATGGCGACTTTAAAGGCGCAGTTGCTGAGGTTGTTGTTGAATATTTCCGACCTATTCGCGCTAAGGCAGTTGATTTATTGAGCGATGAGAAGCACTTGCTGGATATTTTGCATGACGGGGCAACAAAAGCCCGTGTAGTGGCCTCCCAAACCCTTGAAAAAGCCTATGAAAACCTGGGGATCGTTAAATAATCCAGCATTAGCAGTATCAACTTCAGGTTGAGACTTATCCAAAACGTTACATGGCTATACCTAAAATCTGAGGGCGTGTGTTGAGTTTATTCACGCATAACTACTAGGCTCACTTACACACAGAGCTCCTATACCTGCTTTTGGTAGGCGTAGGGGAGCCCCTTGAAGGAGGAAAATTGAAGAAAGTATTTCGTCTCGTAGCAGTTATCGCTGCAGCAGCTATTGCAGCAACTGCATTTGTTGCACCATCAGCAACTGCAGCATCAAAGGTAAAAGTTGGACTTGCTTATGACATCGGTGGCCGCGGAGACAAGTCTTTCAATGACTCTGCTGCAGCTGGTCTAGATGCTGCCAAGAAGAAGTTTGGTGTTACTGCTAAAGAAGTAACAGTTACAACTGGTTCAGATTCAGAGCGCGAAGACAAGCTCCGCTTGCTCGCCAAGGCTGGATACAACCCAATCATCGCAGTTGGTTTCCTATACGCAGGCCCACTTAAGGCCGTTGCATCAGATTACCCAAACACTCAGTTCGGAATAGTTGATGATGCATCAGTAGATCTTCTCAATGTTGCTGGCCTTATCTTCTCTGAAGAGCAAGGTTCATACCTAGCTGGTGTTGCAGCAGCACTTGGATCAAAATCAGGAAAAATCGGTTATATCGGTGGAGTTCGTATTCCACTACTACAGAAGTTTGAAGCAGGATTTGTTGCTGGTGTTAAGGCAACAAAGAAGTCTGCAACAGTAGATGTTAAGTATGTAACTGAGTTCCCAGACTTCTCTGGCTTCAATGACCCAGCAAAGTTAAAGGTTATTGCTAAGGGAATGATCGATAAGGGTGTAGATGTAATTTACTCAGCTGCTGGTGGTTCAGGTGCGGGTAACTTCGCAGCTGCACTAGATGCAGGAAAGGCTGGCAAGAAGGTTTGGACTATCGGAGTTGACTCTGATCAGTACCTATCAGCTACAGCTGCTGAGAAGAAGAACATGCTTACATCAATGATCAAGCGCGTTGACCGTGCTGTTTATGACGTAATNGCAACANCTGTTGCTGGTTCTTCAGTTAACGACGTTCTCGATGCCAAGGCTGGTATCTACGGACGTTCATACAACTTGGCACTAGATGGTGTTGGAGTTTCATACTCTGGCGGATACATCACCAAGTTCAAGGCTGCAATCGACAAGGCTGCAGCAGGAATCAAGTCTGGCAAGATTAAGGTTCCAACAAAGCCATAATCACAGATTAAATAGTGGCATTTGGCCCAACAATGGAGTTAAATCTCCTTGTTGGGCCAAATGTTTTTTAATTATCAACTCAAAGGAGAGTCATTAAGTGTCAGTAGCNGTTGAACTGCGACACATCTCCAAGCGTTTCCCAGGCGTAATCGCCAATAAAGATGTTTCGATGAAGGTTGAAACTGGGACTGTTCACGCACTAGTTGGTGAAAATGGTGCAGGCAAGTCCACCGTAATGAAGATTTTGTATGGCATGCAACGCCCAGATGGTGGCGAAATCTTGGTCAATGGCCAAGCCGTTAATTTTAAAAACCCTAATGATGCAATCGATGCCAGCATTGGCATGGTCCACCAGCACTTTATGTTGGCAGATAACTTCACAGTTTTAGAAAACATCATTTTNGGNGCTGAGCCTAANCATGGAATAACAATTGACTTTGCCGCAGCTCGCAAGAAAGTTGCTGACATGTCTGCGGCATATGGCTTAGATGTTGATCCAGATGTTTTGGTTGAAGAGTTAGGTGTTGGGCAGCGTCAACGTGTTGAAATTTTGAAGGTTCTTTATCGTGGTGCTCGAATTTTGATCTTTGATGAACCAACAGCGGTGCTAGTTCCACAGGAAGTAGATGACCTGTTCAATGCACTCAAAGGTCTACGCGCAGAAGGTATGGCAATTATCTTTATCTCTCACAAACTTGATGAGGTATTACGCGTTGCCGATGATGTAACGGTGGTTCGTGCAGGATCAACTGTTGCCCAAGTGAAATCAAAAGATGTTACTGCAAGAGAGCTAGCTGAACTCATGGTGGGCAGTGAACTTCCACAGCCAACTACCCA
>B570J29591_1000212_pt1 | contig 7057 bp, 8 predicted proteins | sample LakMenE22Apr09ns_FD_29591 | JGI IMG/M metagenome (IMG submission 29591) | reverse complement strand
CCTGGTCTGCGCACACCACGAGCATCAACATCTTCAATCTCAAGTGGTACCAACTGCTCGTGTGATTGCAAAAGGTAAGCCTTTTCTGGCGAGATAGGTGTGTGAACTTCAACGAACTCACCATGTGGCAAGCGAAGTAGACGGCCAGACTCTGCTCCATGAAGAAGTAGTTCGCGATCTGCGCGCTGCAGAGATAAGCACAAACGCTTTGTAATGATGAAAGCTAGCGGAGGAAGAATAAAGATTCCTATGCGAGAGAACCACATGATTTGGTTAATCGATAGATCAAAATTCGTCGCGATAATGTCGTTACCACCATTGATAAGTGAAATCATCACGAAAGTAATAGACATGACACCAAGTGCGGTGCGGTTTGGCACGTTGCGTGGTCGATCTAATAAGTGATGCTCACGCTTATCGCCAGTAATCCAACTCTCAATGAATGGATAGAGCGCCATTCCAGTGAAGATAATTCCAGGAACGATTACCGCAGGAATCAAAATATTCCATGAAATGGTNTGACCAAAAGCGTGAGTTTCTAATGGGGGAGCCATTCGCACAAGACCATCGAGCCAGCCCATGTACCAGTCGGGTTGCGAGCCTGCTGAAATTTGTCCTGGAGTGTATGGACCGTAGAGCCAGATTGGGTTAATNGAAGCAACAGCGGATATGAANGCGGTGACTCCAAATACTACGAAGAAGAATCCACCAGCTTTTGCCATGTAGACCGGCAAAATTGGGTGACCAACAACGTTGTTTTCTGTGCGACCAACACCTGGGAACTGTGTGTGCTTCTGGTACCAAACCAACATCACGTGAATTGTGATGACGGCTAGGAAGATTCCAGGAATGATCAAAATATGAAGGGTAAAGATGCGGGGGATAAAGTCAGTTCCCGGGAATTCTCCACCGAATAAGAAGAATGCAGCGTAGGTGCCAACNATGGGNATCGCTTGAATAATCGCTGAAGTAATGCGTAATCCAGTTCCAGATAGCAAGTCATCAGGAAGTGAATANCCTAGAAGACCCTCTACTANACCAAGNGTNAGAAGNAGAATTCCAAGGATCCAGTTGAANTCACGNGGCTTTCTAAATGCGCCAGTGAAGAACACGCGNAAAAGGTGAGCAACGATTGCGGCCATGAATATGTTTGCTGCCCAGTGGTGAATTTGGCGCATTAANAGACCGCCGCGAACTTCAAATGAGATATTCAAAGTTGAGGCATATGCAGCCGACATTTTTAAGCCTTGGAGTGGCTCATAAGCACCGTTATAGACAACTTCCTTTTGGGAAGGATCAAACCAGAAAGTCAAGAAAGTTCCTGATAGCAGCAAAATGATGAATGAGTACATGCACACTTCACCGAACATGAAGGACCAGTGATCAGGGAAGACCTTATTGAGGGACTTCTTAACCCACTTGGCAGCGCCAAGTCTTTCATCAACAAAGTTGGCGGTGTTTCCTACCATTTTTTCAGTTGCGCTCATTGTGAGTTACGCTCCCAGTAACTAGGTCCGACTGATTCATTAAATGGTGCACGTGCTACTAAATAACCTTCAGCATCGACAGTGATGTCGAGCTGAGGTAACGGTCTTGCTGCAGGTCCAAAGATGACCTTGGCAGCGCGTGTCACATCAAATGTTGATTGGTGACATGGACACAACAGGTGCTTTGTTGTTTGCTCATAGAGTGCAACGGCGCATCCCATGTGAGAACAAATCTTTGAGAAAGCAATGATTCCTTCATGGGTCATCGCAAACTTCTCAGGAGTTAGTTGGAACTCTTCTGGGCGCAAGCGAATAAGCAGAACAGGATCTTTTGCGATATCACTTAATGGACGATGTTCCATGTCAGCAACAGCGGGCAAAACCTGAACCACAGAGCCAACTTCAAGATCTGAAGCCAAGATGGGACGGTTACCCGGATCAGTGAGCAGACGAGTTCCTGCTTTCCAATTCGTCATCTCCAACTTTTTTCCAGGTAGCGGACCAAGATCGCGAAGGAGTAGAACTGGTGGAAGAGCAAAAAGACCAACGGCTGCGCCAAGTGAGCGCTTGATCAATTTGCGTCGACCTAGCTGAACTCCTGCAACACCTTCTTTAACAGTCTTGACTAACTCTTCGCGATCTTCATCACTTGAGCGAAATTCGTGGCGATGATTAACAATCTCTTTATCTGGCATCAAAGTTTTGGCCCAGTGAATTGCAGCGATGCCAATAAAGAACAGTGACATAGCCATGCCAATGCCGATACCTAATTGTTGAGCGTTCTGATTACCCATAATTGGGATAAAAATGAAGACATTATCTGCAACAAAGATGTAAGAGTAAATAAGAAGAACAGAGCCAACACCAGAGAGTCCAAAGAGAATCGCTACTTGTTGCTCTGCACGCTTTTCAGATGCAGGGTTTATATCTGTTGCACGTGGTGCATGTTGAGGTACTACTGAGTCATCAGTAGGAGTTAATTCATTAGACATCTCGCGCCTACCTTGCTCTCGTAGTTAGCCAGACTGCAATACCAATGAGCAGTCCGAGTCCTAACACCCATGCCAATAAACCTTCAGAAACTGGACCAATGCGGCCCATTGTTGCACCGCCTAGATTTGGTTCTGCTTCAGCTGCCTTGATCCACTTGATTACGGAAAGCTTTTCTTCAGGAGTAATGGTTTTATCACTAAATACTGGCATGGATTGTGGTCCAGTAACCATTGCTTCATAAATATGTTTTGGTTCGACTCCCATAAGAGTTGGCGCGTACTTACCCTGTGAGAGCGCACCACCTTGACCAGCAAAGTTGTGACACATTGCGCAGTTGTTTCTAAACAATTCTCCACCTTCAGCAGAGTTTCCATCGCGCTCATAATTGAGCTCTGATTCACCTGGAATAGCAGGGCCAGGGGCAAGGGATGCAACGTATGCGGCAAGTGCTGCAGTTTCTTCTTCGTTGTAAACCCGTGGTTTACGCATAGCCTGTGTGCTCATATCAGCCATAGGCATGCGGCCAGTTCCAACTTGGAAATCAACAGAGGCTGCGCCAACACCAACTAAAGAAGGAGCAATAGATGCACCTTCAGCATTGAGCCCGTGACAGGAAGAACAACCTTTCAGGAAGATCTGTTTTCCTTCTTCAATGGAAGCTGAACGAGCAAAAACATTTTCAGTTTCTGTAACTGTTGCACTGGCGACAGAGAAAGTTGTTCCAATTCCTAGCAGAGCAATAATGAGAAGCAATGGGCCAGCGGCCTTATGTCGACGGTAACGCGATAAACGCTTCACGAAGTATTTGTGCTCCCTTACTTAATTAGATAGATCGCAGAGAAGAGCGCGATCCACACGACATCGACAAAGTGCCAGTAGTACGAAACAACGATTGCTGTTGTTGCTTGCTCGTGAGTAAAGCGACGGGCCTTAGCAACACGAACCAACACAATAAGAAAGGCAAGGAGACCACCGGTCACGTGCAAGCCGTGGAAACCGGTAGCAATATAGAAAATAGAACCATAAGCAGTCGAAGAAAGAGTGAGACCTTCTTCTACAAGTGCTGCATACTCATAAATCTGACCGCCGATAAAGAAAGAACCCATCAAGAAAGTCAGAGCGAACCACTCACGCATTCCCCATTTGTTCATCTGCAGGATTGAGCCTGTGCGGTGATTCTGGAAACGCTCTGCAGCAAAGACTCCGAACTGGCATGTGACAGATGAGAGAACAAGAATTGTTGTGTTCAACGCTGCAAATGGAATGTTAAGAACTTCACCTGCCTCTGTCCAAATAGTTGGACCTTGCACTGCGCGAGTGGTGAAATAAATTGCAAACAGTGCGGCAAAGAACATCAACTCACTTGATAGCCACACGATTGTCCCAACGGCGACTGCGTTGGGGCGGGTGATCTTGTGGTGGGAAGCTACTGATGTACTCGACATGCGCTCATTATTCCCGAAAACTACGCCTGCGTCTTACGGGAGCCCCCTTTCACGGCCACTATTCGCCCTGTTCAGGAGTGAAACAGCCCACAGATATTTGGCGGTAAAAATCAGCTCGCACACCCATTGCGGGAGCCTAGGATTAGGCCATGGCAAAGAAGCAGATTCTCCTTTACGCAGATGATTCATCTGTGCGAAAGGCAGTTATTGACGCCTTGGGCACCAGAACTGCCAGCGATGTAGCCGAACACCAGATTCATGAGTTTGCAACGGCAGCTGCTCTTCGTGCCTTTGTTGATAACAATACAAACATCGATCTTTTCATCCTCGATGGTGAAGCCGTTCCAGAGGGTGGTTTGGGTGTTGCCCGACAACTCAAAGATGAAGTCTTTAACTGCCCACCAGTTCTAGTATTACAGGACGCAAAGAAGATGCCTGGCTAGCAGCATGGTCAATGGCAGAGGCATCAGTTGTTCACCCTATTGATCCTTTCACTCTGGCTAAAAGTGCGGCAGAGCTACTTCGTGGCACAACCCCTGCTGTAGTTTAAAAAATGTCGAAAGAGTTGTGGGAGCGTTATTTCTCAATTCTTGAAAGTGGCCTGGATCTAGAACCAGCCGATGTTCAGTGGTGCATGAAACAGATTTTAGAAGGCCAAGCAGATACTGAGTTGATTAAGAAGTTTCTTCTTGCGCTAAAAACTAAAGGTGAAACAAGCGAAGAAGTGGGCGCGCTAGTTGCCCAGATGTATGAACATTCGGCGCCTATTTCAATAACCCAGAGATCTGTTGATACCGTTGGTACAGGTGGCGATGGCGCTCACACAATCAATATCTCAACAACGGCAGCGATCATTGCAGCTGCTGCTGGGGCCAAAGTTGTTAAGCATGGCAACCGCGCAGCTTCTTCTAAATCAGGGGCTGCAGATCTATTAGAGGCGCTAGGTGTTGCAGTAACACTTGATGGCAAAGGTGTAGAAACGACTTTTGCACAGCTTGGAATTGGCTTTTGCTTTGCTCCGGTCTTTCATCCAGCCATGCGCTTTGCAGCACCTGCCCGTAAAGAATTAGGCGTGCCAACAGTTTTTAATATTTTGGGCCCTCTATCAAATCCAGCCAAACCAAAGGCTGCAGCAATTGGTGTGGCAAATGATCGGATGCACTTAGTGATGGCCCAAGTTCTTGCCGATAAAGGCGTCGATGGCTTTGTTTTTCGCGGCGATGATGGCTTAGATGAAATAACACTTGCAACGACTACATCTGTTTTAACTCTAGGCAACGGTCAGATATCGAGTGACTTACTGGACCCTTTAGATTTTTCAATCCCTAGAGCTCCCATCTCAGCACTGGCTGGGGGAGATGCCGCTGAAAATGCACGGATCACAACTGCGATTTTTGCTGGTGAAAAAGGCGCACCCAGAGATGCCGTAGTTTTAAATGCAGCAGCAGCAATTGCTGCTTATGAAGGTGAGATGGAGTTAAACCTGCACGATCGAATGCAAAAGGGAATAGATCGAGCAACACAAGCAATAGATAGCGGGGCAGCAACTGCGCTACTTTCTCAGTGGGCAGCCCTTAGCCAGAAACTAGCCTCTTCTTAACTTTCTTAAACTGCGGCAAGGTAGTAATTCCAAAGCCGCCCAGGCGTTCAATAATTCCATGCAAAACATCCACTGTTGCACGGGCATCATCGAGTGCTCGGTGAGTAGGAGAAGTGGTTGCTCCAAAGAACTGCGCCAAGGTAGCTAGTTTGCAGTTAATGACATCGTCTTTTGTTAGAACACATCTAGCTAATCGGGCAGTGTCAGCGACATGATGGTTGGGCCATGGGTAGTCCAAATGTGCAGCGGCAGCTTTGAGGAATCCCACATCAAAAGGTGCGTTGTGTGCAACTAAAACATTTTCATCTTCTGGTCCCAAAAATTCAATAAAAGAGGGAAAGACTTGACCGATTGTTGGGGCATTGGCCAGCATCTGATCTGTAATACCGGTGAGTTGAGTAATAAAGTCTGAGATTAGAACTCCAGGGTTGACGAAAGTTTCAAACTCGCCAATGACTTCACCGCCACGTACTTTCACTGCGCCAATCTCTGTTATTCCAGCGCCACTAGATGGGGCAGCACCTGAGGTTTCTAAATCAACAACCACAAAAGTGGTTTGGGACAGATGCATAGTGGAGATAGTAAGTGATTGGACCGTCATTGACAGTGCGCGTATTGTGTTAGCCATGGCAGTTGAAACAGCACCCCCAGGTTGGATGCAAGATTGGTCGGCGCAAGGTTCGGGCAAGAATGCCCGCATTGGCGTCTTACTTGTCCATGGATTTACTGGAGCTCCACCTTCAATGCGCCCATGGGGAGAGTTTCTTCATAACCACGGTTACACCGTGCGCGTCCCACTTCTGCCAGGTCATGGAACTAAGCCGGAAGATCTCAACAAAGTTAAATGGCAAGAGTGGCCGGCAAAAGTACAAGCCGAGTTAGATGAGCTTTATAAGAATTGCGATCAAGTTTTCATTGCGGGTTTATCTATGGGTGGTGGAACAACACTGAATGTTGCTCCAGCAAATAATGATCGACTCGCTGGATTGATTTTAGTAAACCCAATGATTCACGTGGCTTTCATGCCACATCAACTTGTCTACCTTGTCTCTCACTTCCAGAAACTGCGCTCAAGTGTCGGAAATGACATCAAACGCCCTGGCATTACCGAACATGGTTATGACGCTATGCCCACCCGTGGAGTAGCAGAGTTGTTGAAGATGCTTAAGCTAACGAGAAAAAATTTGAACAAGGTGACTGTTCCAGTTCAACTCTTTCACTCAGTAGAAGATCACACTTTGCCTGTCTCCAACACTGAAATCATTATGAAGGGCTTGGGTTCGGCCAATAAATCACGCATTGAACTCGTTAACAGCTATCACGTTGCCACCCTTGATTATGATCAAGAGTTGATTTTCCAAAACTCACTTACTTTTATCCAGGGCCTTCAAAAGTAGTTCTCTAGCCGCGAATGCATTAAGGCTGTGTCAGTGCTTTTCTAACGTGGACCGTACTGGGATCGAACCAGTGACCCCCACAATGTCAATGTGGTGCTCTACCGCTGAGCCAACGATCCTTGCTTGAGTGAGAAA
>B570J29591_1000203_pt1 | contig 7270 bp, 4 predicted proteins | sample LakMenE22Apr09ns_FD_29591 | JGI IMG/M metagenome (IMG submission 29591) | reverse complement strand
GAAGATCTAAATAAATGAGGAAATCTCAGCCCGCGTAGGTGTTCATGTTAATCCGTGGCGCTTACGCGTTACGGATTTTTTTNTTTCCTGTGATCACTAAGTACCAGGAAAGGTGAACCGAATGGCTCGCCCAGATAAAGCATCAGCAGTTGCAGAGCTGACGGAAGACTTCCGCACAGCAACAGCAACAGTCCTTACTGAATATCGCGGACTATCCGTGACTTCAATGAAGGAACTTCGCCGTGCACTTGGTGAAAAGACCAAGTACTCAGTAGTGAAGAACACTCTTACAAAGATTGCAGCAAAGGATGCCGGCGTTGATCTTTCACCAGATCTTCTCGTTGGACCTTCAGCTGTTGCCTTCATTAAGGGAGACCCAATCGATGCGGCNAAGAGCCTGCGCGATTTCGCAAAAGAGAATCCATTCCTTGTCATCAAGGGTGGAATCTACGAAGGCAAAGCAGTAACCAAAGAAGAGCTCATGCAACTCGCTAACCTCGAGTCTCGTGAAGTTCTATTGGCAAAGCTTGCTGGTGCGATGAAGGGATCGCTTGCTAAGGCAGCTCGTATTTTCGATGCATTGCGTATCAAGCTTGAAGCAGAACAAGGTGCACCTGCACCAGTAGCAGCAGCTGCACCAGCAGCTGAGGCAGTAGTAGAAGCACCAGCCGCAGAAGCTGTTGCACCAGAAGTTGTGGCTGAAGTTGCTGAAACTCCAGCAGCAGAAGCAACTGAAGCATCCACAGAAACAGAAGAGAAGGAATAACGAATATGGCAAAGCTCAGCACAGAAGATCTATTGGGTCAGTTCAAGGAAATGACATTGGTCGAGCTCTCAGAGTTCGTTAAGTCATTTGAAACTGAATTCGATGTAACAGCAGCAGCTCCAGTAGCAGCAGCAGGCGGCGGCGCAGCAGCAGGCGGCGGCGATGCAGCAGCAGCACAAGATGACTTCACAGTTATCTTGGAAAACGCTGGTTCAGCAAAGATTGCAGTGATCAAGGAAGTTCGCGGATTNAATTCAAGCCTTGGCTTGAAGGAAGCGAAGGATCTTGTAGATGCNACTCCAGCGACTCTCCTAGAGAAGGTCAACAAGGAGACAGCAGAAAAGGCAAAGGCAGCCCTAGAGGCAGCTGGCGCAACTGTCACAATCAAGTAATTCGTCAGAAATCGCCCCGCTTGGCATCACGCCAGGCGGGGCTTTTTCTTTTCCCACCCTCTTATTCACATTTATCTGGCAATTGACTGACAAATTGCGCCCTTGGGGGTATAAGCCTTGGGTTGGACAGGGCGAGGGGGCGCGCGATACCCTTCACCTTCGCACAAAATTCAAATGGTCAGGGCATATAGCGGCTGAGACCTAATAGTTGTGCGTCCCCGCTTTACTGTCTGGAAGGACATATCTTGGCCGCGAATAAAAAAGTATCAGTAGCCCCACGCCGAATCTCTTTCGCAAAAATCCGTGAACCTCTCGAAGTTCCTAACTTATTAGCGNTGCAAGTTGAAAGCGTTGACTGGTTATTGGGCAACGATGCATGGCGCTCACGTATTGCTGCAGCCGATTCAATGAATCGCGGAGAAATCCCAACAACTTCTGGTTTGGAAGAAATCTTTGAAGAGATTTCACCAATNGAAGATTTCCAGGGATCAATGTCTCTCTCATTCCGCGATCACCGTTTCGAGCNACCTAAGTACTCAATTGGTGAGTGCAAAGANCGCGACATGACATATTCACAACCATTATTCGTAACAGCAGAGTTTACAAACAACATCACTGGTGAAATTAAGTCACAGACNGTTTTCATGGGCGACTTCCCAGTTATGACTCCACGCGGAACTTTCGTNATTAACGGAACAGAGCGCGTTGTTGTTTCACAGCTAGTTCGCTCACCTGGTGTTTACTTCGAGCGCACAATTGAAAAAGCNTCTGANAAGGATGTTTTCACAGCTAAGGTAATTCCTAGCCGTGGTGCATGGCTTGAGTTTGAAGTTGATAAGAAAGATTTGGTTGGTGTTCGCATCGACCGCAAGCGTAAGCAATCTGTCACTGTCTTCTTGAAGGCATTGGGTTGGACTGAAGAACAGATTCTTGAAGAGTTCGGTGATTTCGAATCAATGCGTGCAACTCTTGAAAAAGATACTGTTAAAACTCAGGATGAGGCTCTGCTAGATATCTACCGCAAGCTACGTCCAGGTGAACCACCAACTAAGGAAGCTGCACAGAACTTAATNGAAAACCTTTACTTCAACCCAAAGCGTTANGACTTGGCCAAGGTCGGACGCTTTAAGGTCAATAAGAAGCTAGGTCTNGATCTAGAACTGAAGGCATCACTACTTACTATCTCTGACATCGTTGCAACNCTGCGCTACTTAGTAGCACTGCACCGCGGTGATGTATTGATGGAGTACGGCCGCGAAGTTCGCGTGGAGAAGGACGATATCGATCACTTCGGTAACCGTCGCCTACGTACTGTTGGTGAACTGATTCAAAACCAGGTTCGCATCGGTCTTTCACGTATGGAACGTGTTGTTCGTGAACGTATGACTACCCAAGATGTTGAAGCGATTACGCCACAGACATTGATCAACATTCGTCCAGTAGTTGCATCAATTAAGGAGTTCTTCGGAACTTCTCAGTTGTCACAGTTCATGGACCAAACAAATCCATTGTCAGGACTTACACACAAGCGCCGTCTTTCAGCACTTGGACCTGGTGGTCTTTCACGAGATCGCGCAGGCTTTGAAGTTCGTGACGTTCACCCATCTCACTACGGACGTATGTGCCCAATTGAAACTCCTGAAGGACCAAACATCGGTCTTATCGGTTCACTTGCAACATATGGTCGCGTAACAGCATTTGGATTTATCGAAACTCCTTATCGCAAAGTTTCAAAGGGTCGCGTAACCGATCAAGTTGATTACTTAACTGCTGATGAAGAAGACGAGCACATTATTGCTCAGGCAAATGCACCATTAACTGAAGACTCTCACTTTGCTGAAGCACGCGTACTTGTACGTCGTCGTGGTGGCGAAGTTGAATACATCCCAGCTGATGAAGTTGATTACATGGATGTTTCTCCACGTCAGATGGTGTCTGTTGCAACAGCAATGATTCCATTCCTTGAGCACGATGATGCTAACCGTGCGTTGATGGGTTCTAACATGATGCGCCAGTCAGTTCCGCTGATGCGCGCAGAAGCACCACTTATCGGTACAGGCATGGAGTTCCGTGCAGCCGTTGATGCTGGTGATGTTGTGACTGCAACTAAGGCTGGCGTTGTTACTGAAGTATCTGCTGAAGAAGTAAAGGTCATGGCAGATGACTCCACATACCAAACATATTCACTTCACAAGTTCACACGTTCTAACCAAGGAACTTCATATAACCAAAAGGTTATTGTTTCTGAAGGTCAGCGTGTTGAAGTTGGCTCAGTAATTGCTGATGGTCCATGTACCGAACTTGGTGAAATGGCTCTTGGTAAGAACTTGCTCGTGGCATTTATGTCATGGGAAGGCCACAACTACGAAGATGCGATTATCTTGTCGCAGCGTCTAGTTCAAGACGATGTTTTGACATCAATTCACATTGAGGAATACGAAGTAGATGCACGCGACACCAAGCTTGGTGCCGAAGAAATCACTCGCGATATNCCTAACGTTTCAGAGGAAGTTCTAGCTGATCTAGATGAGCGCGGAATCATCCGTGTTGGCGCCGATGTAGTACCTGGCGACATCTTGGTTGGAAAGGTAACTCCTAAGGGAGAAACTGAACTAACTCCTGAAGAGCGCTTGCTCCGTGCAATCTTTGGTGAGAAGGCTCGTGAAGTTCGCGATACATCACTTAAGGTTCCACACGGTGAATCAGGAAAAGTTATTGGCGTAAAGATCTTCGAATCTGAAGAAGGCTTTGAGTTAGCAGCTGGCGTTAACCAATTGGTTCGCGTTTATGTTGCACAAAAGCGCAAGATTCAAGATGGTGACAAGCTTGCTGGTCGCCACGGTAACAAGGGTGTTATTTCTAAGATTCTTCCAGTTGAAGATATGCCATTCCTTGAAGATGGAACTCCAGTAGATGTTGTTCTTAACCCACTCGGTGTACCTGGTCGTATGAACGTTGGTCAGGTTCTTGAAATGCACTTAGGTTGGGTAGCAAAAACTGGTTGGGATCTATCTGGTGTCGATGAAGCGTGGCAGAAGCACATGCGCGCAATCGGTGCTGAAAAGGGAGAGCCAGGAACTAAGTTTGCAACACCGGTATTTGATGGTGCGCTAGAAGATGAAATCTCTGGTCTTCTTTCAGCAACATTGCCTAACCGCGATGGCAATCAGTTAATTGGTCGTTCCGGAAAGGCCCGTTTATTTGATGGCCGTTCTGGCGAGCCATACCCAACACCAATTTCAGTTGGATACATGTACATCTTGAAGCTGCACCACTTGGTGGACGACAAGATTCACGCACGTTCAACTGGTCCATACTCAATGATCACGCAACAGCCACTGGGTGGAAAAGCTCAGTTCGGTGGTCAGCGATTTGGTGAGATGGAAGTGTGGGCACTTGAAGCTTATGGTGCTGCATACACACTTCAAGAACTTCTCACAATTAAATCTGACGACGTTCTAGGACGCGTAAAGGTTTACGAAGCAATTGTTAAGGGCGAAAACATTCCTGAACCAGGCATCCCTGAATCATTCAAGGTGCTTATTAAGGAAATGCAGTCCCTATGTCTCAATGTTGAAGTGCTTTCTTCAGAAGGTGTCGCAATTGAAATGCGCGATACAGATGAAGAAGTATTCCGTGCCGCCGAAGAGCTAGGTATCAACTTGTCACGAGTTGAGCCAAGCAGCGTAGAAGAAGTGTGAGAGGGATAAAACCATGTTAGACGTTAACTTCTTTGATGAACTACGTATCGGCCTTGCATCGGCTGACAATATTCGCGAATGGTCTTTTGGCGAAGTAAAGAAGCCAGAGACAATCAACTACCGCACACTNAAGCCTGAAAAGGACGGCCTATTCGACGAGAAGATCTTCGGACCAACTCGTGACTGGGAATGTTATTGCGGTAAGTACAAGCGCGTTCGATTNAAGGGAATCATCTGCGAGCGATGCGGTGTTGAAGTAACACGTGCAAAGGTTCGTCGCGAACGTATGGGTCACATCGAGCTAGCAGCTCCTGTAACTCACATCTGGTACTTCAAGGGTGTTCCATCACGCCTTGGTTACCTACTTGATCTTGCTCCAAAGGATCTAGAAAAGGTTATTTACTTCGCTGCTTACATGATCACAGTTGTTGATACTGAAGCGCGTGAAGAAGATATGCCACAACTTGAAAAGAAGTTGGCTAATGATCGCAAGAAGATCGAAACACGTCGCGATAACGATCTAGATGTTCGCACCAAGAAGCTTGAAGCAGATCTAGCAGAGCTTGAAGCTGAAGATGCTAAATCAGATGTTAAGCGTAAGGTCCGCGAATCTGCAGAGCGTGAACTTAAGTCAATCCGTGATCGTTCAGAGCGCGAGCTTGATCGCCTTGAAAGTGTTTGGACTCGCTTTAAGAACTTGAAGGTTCAAGATCTTGAGGGTGATGAAAACCTTTACCGCGAAATGCGCGATCGTTATGGAATGTATTTCAAGGGAGATATGGGTGCTGCTGCAATTAAGCATCGCCTAGAGACTTTTGATCTCGAGACTGAGCACAAGATGCTTACAGACCTTTCCGAAAATGGCAAAGGCGCAAAGAAGACTCGTGCAATCAAGCGCTTGAAGGTTGTTAACGCATTCCTTACAACAAGCAATAAGCCAGCATCAATGGTTCTTGATTGTGTTCCAGTTATTCCACCTGATCTACGTCCAATGGTTCAACTCGATGGTGGTCGCTTTGCGACTTCAGATCTCAACGATCTATACCGTCGTGTTATCAACCGTAACAACCGTTTGAAGCGTCTAGCTGATCTCGGTGCACCAGAGATCATCGTTAATAACGAAAAGCGTATGTTGCAGGAAGCTGTAGATGCCTTGTTCGATAACGGTCGTCGTGGTCGTCCAGTTACAGGTCCAGGTAACCGTGCACTGAAATCACTTTCAGACATGCTCAAGGGTAAGCAGGGACGTTTCCGTCAGAACTTGCTCGGAAAGCGCGTTGACTACTCAGGTCGTTCAGTAATCGTTGTTGGTCCACAGTTGAAGCTGCACCAGTGCGGTCTTCCAAAGCAGATGGCACTTGAACTTTTCAAGCCATTCGTAATGAAGCGACTTGTTGACCTTAACCACGCGCAGAACATTAAATCTGCAAAGCGAATGGTTGAACGTGCTCGTCCAGTTGTGTGGGATGTTCTTGAAGAAGTTATTGCAGAGCATCCAGTACTACTCAACCGCGCACCTACCCTTCACCGTTTGGGTATCCAAGCTTTCGAACCACAGTTGGTAGAAGGTAAGGCAATTCAGATTCACCCACTCGTTTGTACAGCTTTCAACGCTGACTTCGACGGTGACCAGATGGCAGTTCACTTGCCGCTATCTGCTGAAGCACAGGCTGAAGCACGTATCTTGATGTTGTCTTCAAATAACATCTTGTCACCTGCTAACGGTCGCCCAATTACTTCACCAACACAGGACATGGTTCTTGGTCTCTATTACTTGACCATGGTTCGCGATGGTGAACTAGGAGAAGGTCGTGCATTTAGCTCGATTGCAGAAGCAATCATGGCTCATGATCAACATTCAGTTTCATTGCAGGCAAAGATCAAGATTCGTCTTGATAGTTCAAGTGAAACTATTGAAACAACAATTGGTCGTGCATTGTTTAACGAAGCACTTCCAGCTGATTTCCCATATGTAGACATCGATGTAACTAAGAAGCAACTTGGTGGCATTGTTGATCGTCTTGCTGAGTTCTATCCAAAGGTTGTTGTTGCACAAACGCTTGATGCGTTGAAGGCACTTGGCTTCCACTGGGCAACTCGCGCAGGAGCAACTATTGGTATTGAAGATGTTGTTACACCTCCACGCAAGAAGGAAATCCTTGAGAGCTATGAAACACAGGCTGACAAGGTTCAATCTCAATATGAAAAGGGACTCATCACTGATGACGAGCGTCGTCAGGAATTGATCGAGATCTGGACAAAGGCAACAGCTGAAGTGGGTAAAGAGATGGAAGAAAACTTCCCTCGCGTTAACCCAGTTTGGATGATGGTCTTCTCTGGTGCTCGTGGAAATATGATGCAGATCCGTCAGATGCCGGTATGCGTGGACTTGTAGCAAATCCAAAGGGTGA
>B570J29591_1000197_pt1 | contig 7379 bp, 9 predicted proteins | sample LakMenE22Apr09ns_FD_29591 | JGI IMG/M metagenome (IMG submission 29591) | reverse complement strand
TTTGTGCAATATCGAAGTTATCCAAAAGAAGTAAGTCACCCTAAAAACAGAAAACTAAATAAAACGTATTTATTTTTAGCTATCAGAAATTAAATGCAATGTTAACGTTTTGGCATTTTGTCGAGCAAGGATCATCTGCTCAAAATTTATTTGCTCAAAAGAAAATAGAATGTCTTGTTTTTATTATTTTAAATTTTTTTTTATTGGAAAAAGTGTCTAAAACGAAACATCTTATTTTAGCATTTGGCTGAGAAACCTGTTTTTGAGCAGATAAATTTCGAGCAGTTGATCATTTCCCGTTTTGTCAATCATTAAGTTACTTAAGTTAAGTGATTTTTTTTGTTCAAATTTTAATCGTTTTTAAATCAAAAACTATTTATTTATTTAGTTTTCTGTTCTGTCAAATTTTTTAGTTTAATCGTTGGATAGAAGAACGAAATGTGAAACTCGAAGATAACTAAAACACGAAATGTGAGAGTTCAAAATGAATGTAAACGTTGTAGCCAATCCTCTNAAAACGTTTAAAGTCAAACACAACATTGTAAGAGACAAATCTAACCCACAGCAGAAAGATTTTGAATTTTCTACGGATTTATTTCCAAATTATTTTGATATTAGAACTGGCGTATGGAATGTAGCAATTTCACAAGCCATTACAACAAACAATCTTCAAAACAGCAGTGTCAGTACTTTATTTAATGTTTCGACTAACTTGCTTTCTCATGCAGTTACTGACCCTTATTTTAAAATCGATAAAAAAAAACGTTTATTGCCACAAATTGCTTCTAGAAATGTTGTTTTAGCAACATTTGGTATGTACAAAATTAAATACAATGAAATGCAATTGGAAAGAATTTCTCCACTCATTTTTTTTCAAATCGATAACGCCCCTCGCTCAGCTTTTATGGTTCGTTATTATGAACTGACTGATGTCAAAGCGTGTGACATTGACATTGAATTAACGTTTCTGTTTCAAAGGTTAATCTAAAATGGACAAAGTTTATTTGCGTTCTTTATTCGTGCAAGAAAAAGACTTTTTAAAAAAACTCTATGATGGCCAAGGAAATGCGTTAACTTTTGCAAGTGATAAATCATTAAACACTTTAATTAAAATTTTACATCTTATTGCTGAAGGCCATATTCCAATGAGGAAACAAGACGAAGCTGAAATAAAAACTGCCAAAAAATTTAATTCCTTAAACAAATTTGCTTCAAAAACATTTTTTGCTCAAATTACAAAGACAGGAACAAGAGAAACAAAATTAAAGGAACTNAAACAATTTTTAAAATTGTATCCTCTCTTGTTACACACATTTTTTAACGAAATTTAATCTGATAACAGATAAAATGGATCCAAGTGCTTTTAAATATTTGTCAAGAGATCGTATTTATCCAAGAAACGTTCATTTAAACCCATTTTTAGGGGGCGAAACGCACCCCAGTCCTGGCATATACGGAGCTGCAAAAGGCTGTCCTACGTTCTTTGTACCAATTACGAAACCAGAATATCAATTGGCTAAAAAAACTGAGGCTTATCCCACTCTTGTGCAAGTAGATGAAACAATAGTTCCAAGCACAAGCATTAGTGCTTCATCACAATTACCCCAACAAACTTTAATAAATCAAGTTGGATTTGGAAATAAAGACTCTGATTTGAGCGACTCAGAAATAGAATCCAACATTGATTCAAACAGTTTAAAAACCGTGCCAGACACTGTGTTGAAAGCTTTTTCTAACCCGTCAATGACTGTTAATAGTACTGCTTTTAAGCCTAAAGAAAAAAAACTATTGTCTCAATCAGGCTCAGGAAGTGTAGTTAAAAAAGCTTACACCAAAAAAGTTCAAAACAGTAAGATGAAATTTATTTGAGTGATACCAGATACCTTTTTGTTCTCAACATGACTGATGTTACGGTTTTAGAAATTCAAACGGTACCATCAGAATCGTACATTTCTTCATTTTTCAGCAAAGTTCCGACCGACTCTAGGTTTGTTAGAGTAGCCTATCAGCAAGTAATGCCCTTTACAGCAATTGACAAAACCAGCGATAAAGTACAATTTCTTTTTGACACTTTAAAAAGTCCCATGTGCTATTTATTAAGTGACATGTTAATGAGCGCTACTGTAGTAATCACAAAAGACGACCGAAAAACTTTGCCAGACACTGACGCAAAAGTGGGCCCCATAAACTCGTGTGTTTCAAGCTTGTTTGAATCTTGTTTCATGAAAATCAACGACATTTCAATTACCGAGGCCGGAGACTTTTATCCTTATCGTACATACCTTAGCCAAGTGCTTACCTACCCTCAGATATGCAAAACTTCTACAATGGTATCAGGAGGTAAAAAAATGGCAATATTTTATTCTTATTGAGTTTATTGTTATTTACAATTAATTTTAACGATTATTTATTACTTAAAAAATTGTTAAAAAAAAACTTTTTTTAGGGTATTTTCCTGACACAGTTTCAGAAGAAGGGGACAGAAATATAGAACCCAAAGATGGTAACCAAGGTTGGTTGCAACGTGGTTGTTTCTTTAGAAAGAACAGAAAAGAAACACAGGCTTTCAGACCTGAAGGAGCCACGTTTCTTGCTCCATTTAAGGTATTTATCAAGCAAATAAAGCCGCTTATTGTAATCAGTGATCACATTAAGCGGCTTTCACCGTATCTTATCCTTCCCATTTTAAAATGAAATAAAATAAATTTATTTTTTTTCAGCATGAATTGTCCGGATGCGAAAAAGCCCTCCCACCTGGAGTTAAAGTGTCTTTTGACCTCCAAAGAAGTGCTGACGCTTTTTACCTTATGCGTTGTAACAAAGAAAATAATGTTGCAGACACAACTACTTATAGAGCAAACCTTCTCAAATGCTGCTTATTTGTAAAAATAGCTCAAATGGTAGAACCCATTTACAAATCCTTAATTTCCAGATTTGAAAAAGAACCGATGTTTTACCATTACAGAAAAGTTGTGTGCAAAACATACGCTATTCCACCTGAGGGTCAAATATTTTCCAGCCAGAATTTGTTTCCAGAAAAGTAATCAGATTTTTTAAAAGAACTATTTTAACATGCTTTACTTTAAAACAAGATTTACATATGTATAATATTTCTTTTCAGCGAAGCTCCAGTCAAAATTCATTTCGTGCTTATCGACACAGAAGCATTTCGAGGAAACTATACAAAGTAAGAAAAGTTATTGTAAAATTATTAACAACCCATTTTTCCTTTCTTTACTAAAAGGGATAAGGGATAAAAGATTGGACTGAGGGGTCTAGTCCATTTAATTAGGTGGGTACCCTAAAAGTAAAAAACAAATTGAGGTTTATTATAGTCTGGTCAATTAAGCAAAGTTAGAATAGCAATAAAAAATTAATGCCGTTGTTTTATTAACTTATTTATTTTGTTTGAATTGCGAGCAACTCCCAAAGTGCAAAATATATTCAAATTTCAGAGATAAGATTATTTTCAAGATACTGCTTTCAAAAATATAGAATGTTTTCAAATATCAAATTTCAAACAAAAATTGAAAATGTGACTTTACGTTTGCGTTTTAACAAATTTAATTAGAAATTATTTTTCGCCTCTACTTTTACAGTCAAACTTAAAATGGTTTATTATGCTTCTGTTTTTAGAAACCCTTTTGGGTTCTATAGGAAATGGAAGCAAATTGCTGCGCTTCCTCCTCACGAGTCAGAAATTTATGACAATTATAGAAATCTGGAGGTTCAAAATCAAGTTAGGGATTTAGAAGACCAATTAAAAGAGCAAAGAAAAGAAGCTAAAACGCTACAGAAAGCTTTGTCAAAACAATTAAAACGAATGAGAAAAACACAAAAAGAAAATCAAAAAAAACAAGAGGAAAGTCAGCAAAAATCGGATGATTTTCAAACAAAATTACTTGCTGCTATACAAAATGGTATAATACCAGCGTCTTTAAATCTAGGCTCTGCTCAAAATACCAACACAAACAATGTAGACACAGACAATGAAGGTTCAGAAGCAGCTGCCAAAAAAATTAGATTAGAACAAAAAGGAAAAGCCATCTTAAAAACCTCAGATAACGCACTAACTGAAGAAGAAAAAAACGATCCAACATACCAGCCAAATGATTCTGACAGTGAAAGCAGTGACAGTGATGCCAGCGAGAAATCTATTTTTGAAAGTGCCAAAAGTGTGTTATCCAGCAAATCAACAACTAAAGCACCTCAGCCTCATTGCTCCAAACAATCTGCCCCTAGAAGTTACGAATCTCCACCGTCACCACCAGCACCACCAGCTTTAAACCAAAGAAACAGCAATGTTGAAGCTCCTGGAGATATTGTCTATGTTCAAGAACTGAGTCTTAAACTCAATGGAGATCTATTGGATCAGTTAAATTTAAGAAGTTCAGAAGACCAAGCTGTTTTTGATTACGTCCGTTTGCAAAACACCAATGGATTTATTAACCACACCACTACAAACAGCATTGAATATGATGATTTCTTGCACGGATATTACATTTGTGCATTTGATTTATCCACGACAAATGAAGGGGCCAACAGTCAATATAGCGTGCCTTCTGTTCGACAGGGAAATTTGGCAGTTTCAATTTATTTCTCAAAACCTCCCACTGTAAATTTGACTTTGCTCATGTTTGGAGAATGCACAGGTAATTTATCTTATTAAAAAAATTAACAGGAATAAACTGAACAAGCAGTTGCATAAAAATAATTGTGTTTGCTACTTTTTTAGCTGTAATGAAATTACCTCACGACGGAAAAATCACCAAAACCTACCTTCCATTTAAACAAGATTAAACATGGTAAAACAAATAATTACAATTATTTAACTTTAAATATGTTTTAATCGTGTTGGTAAATAATAAGCATTGTGAAATTGGCTATTTTTGTTCATGGGTGTCATATTTCGAAAGATCATTTTTTTTTGGTAGCATGACTCAAGAGAGAAAGACAGAAACAAAAAGAGAAAGACTGGCGGCAAGTTCATATTTTACGAATATTTTTAAATCACGTCATTCTACTTTGACCAGTCAAAGAAGATAGTAAAATTGTTTGTGTAGACTTAGTAGAAAATTTCCAAATTTAAAATGTCTGTTTTTTTAAACTTGTTTTTTTGTTGCTTTTTTGTCTTCTCTGCTTTAAGCGAAGATGTTATTAATGATGCTTTTTTTCGCGCTCATTGTAGTGCATTTTATAAACAGAAAGAAAAGTGCCGAATCTACAAGTGGAGTTTTCCCTCACCACTTTGCGTACCTTGGGACAAAAAAGAGTGCGAGTTTTCGATGCCCAAGATATTTTCTTCGACGTGCCTGATTTTTGATTGTTCGGTAAGAAAAAAAAATGTTTATTTTGTTTAAGACATGAAAAAATATGAACAATATTTTGGAAATAGTATTTTTATAAGAAATTACAAATTGGAAGTAATTTCTGTGTAGGATTTTGTCAAGAGCCCAGCGGGAGTTCGATTTTTATCTGGAGTTTCGAATTGGGAGCAAAAACCCGACGAAAGACCGAAACCCGAGGTAAATTTGGTATAATTGCTATAAGTTATATTTGCGTCAAACCAATAATTGTAAATTTGTCTTATCAGCAAAATTTGACATAAATTTTTGTTCAAAGCAGTATTTTTGTTCAAAGCAGTGTCACTTTTTCATATCGACATATGTGCGATAACAAATTTGAATGTAATGCAGTGTCAGTTAGTAATTTAGTTATACAATTAATTTACAGCAAAACGTTTCTTCCAATTTTACCAATCCTAAACCTCAAATTTGTCCTGAAAAAAATTGCCCTGATTGCCCGTCTTTTTCTTTACCCGATCTTTGCCCCCCTGAAAATTGTCCTAAACCTAAAATTTGTCCCACAGTTAGTCCTAAAATTTGTCCCACCCTCACTCCTAAAATTTGTCCGAGTAAAATTTGCCCATTAAATAAATGTCCGGAAAATTTTAATAAAACTGTTTGTCCCACTTGTGCTCCTTTACCACCCATTAAATGTCCTACCATAATTCCTCCTTCTGCACCCGCAATTAAGTGTCCTGCCCAAGTTCCCCTTCCTGCTCAAGTTCCGCTTTCAATGGTGATTCCCGGACATGAAGACGACTGCTCGGCTTACACGTGCAAGACAACCATGAAGTTCACCCATGGCTGTATGCACTACCATCACGAGGAGAACGACACGGATTGCCGCCTTTTTTGCCAACTCAATGGTTGCACGTAAGAACATAAAATAACAAATATTAATTAATCTTTTAAAATAGCAAATATTATTAAGTAGTTGCCTATATTTTAAATTGCAATAATAATATATTAGTGGATAAAATTGTTTATGTATAAAATAAATTTATTTTTTAAGACGATTTTGGTCGTCGGAAGATCAATGGTGTACTTTTTACACTTGCGATCTAAAACCAATACCCATTGGTCCGGCATTTAACGACCAAACCGTTTCCATTTATTGGGTGGTGGGTGGAGCAATCCTCCTGTTCCTTCTCGCCGGCGCCGTTCTCCTTCTCGTTGTCAGAAATACCAGATTAAGGGCAGCAGGTATAATATATTTTTGTTAAAAAACCGTACAATATATTCTTGATATAAAGTATTCTTTTTAAATCCTCGAAAACACATAATAAAATTATTTAATTAGTCTAAAATTTAATTATTATTTTTCAGTATCGCGATCTCCGACAGACGAAAGAAGTCCAATCATTCGCAACAGCAGAAGTGCTTCGGTTGCAACGGAAACTGCAAGTACTCCGTCTCCGTCTGCTGAAGCACAAAATCAGGCTTCCTTCCTCAGTAAGAATAATTTATCAAAGTTAGGTGTCTACAAAATTATTTTCAAAACACAACTACAGTTTTTTTGTATTTTATTTATTAAAGGTATGGAAGATTTCGTTAATCGCGAAATTCAAAAAACGATTGATGGAATTCGTCAAATTCGTCAAAATGCGAACCTTTCAACTTATACCCCTTATTTTGACGAATGGGAAGAAAAATTTGGCGTTAAAAAGTTAGCCTATTATTACATTACCGTTTAAATATAAAAATAATTTTAATGTGATCTACAGTAATAAAAATTATTATTTTTTTACAGATAAACCATCAGTTCCGAGTACCAGCGGCCAAGCCAAAAGCCAAAAGCCAAAAGCTCGGGCAAAAGCTCCAAGGAAATTTGAATCCGGTAAAACAAAATCACAATAAAAAGCAATACATTGTTTGGCATAATACTTATGTTTTAGTTGACTCAGATTCTCAGAAGGTTAGCTAGCCTAACCTAAGCCTAACCTAAAAACCTAAATAACCTAACCTAACCTAAACATAAATAATTTTACCACTTAAATAAACAATAATTATTTATTTTTGCAGATTTTGAATCAA
>B570J29591_1000194_pt1 | contig 7448 bp, 3 predicted proteins | sample LakMenE22Apr09ns_FD_29591 | JGI IMG/M metagenome (IMG submission 29591) | reverse complement strand
TACGGTAAGCCTACAATAGGCTAACTAGCGAACAACTGTTGGAGAGAATTTAAATAACCTCTCACAAAGGTTTTTTCCCAAGACACGTGGAAGGTTTTCTAGTGACTTCACGAAGATAGATAGCCATAAATAAGTAATCACCTATTCATTACTACTTTGACAGTCACTGTTTAGCAGTGATTACTTATAACTTAACCTAAAGCGGGAGCAAATCCAACAAGAATGGGACTACGAGCAGACATCAGAGAGGAACTCCGAAAGGAAACGGCCACGAAAATCCATGGCCAACCAACGGACCACGATGTAACACTGCTCGAAAAAGAACTCATTGCAATTGCCGCCACCATTCCAACAACACTCGGAGGAGGAAATCATGGCCATGCAGGAATAATTGTCGAACCAACGAAATATTTAACCATGACCGGCGGAATAGCATTCGCACCACCAGCAAACCCAGGAATCTACCCAGCAGGACTTGCACTCAATGCAGCAGCAGGAACGAGGGCAAGAGAGGAAGCATTGCACAAAGAACTCATTGCCCAATATGAAATCCACAAAGGAGTAGAGCAGGCCTTGAAAGACATCATCATTGAAGCAGTTGACGAAGATTACCTGCTTGAAATCGAAGATGAAACCCTCGGTTTTTTAAACGAAACGCCAAGCACCATGATCGCTCACTTACGAAACCGAGGAGGAGCACTCGACTTCACTGACACTAGAACCCTACTCGATGAAAGAGATCAAGAATGGGATGCAAGTGAGGTTCCTACAATTTACTTTAACAGAGTTGAGAAAGCAATACAACAACTCACCAGAGCAGGAATAATGTCAGACTTAAAAGAAAGAACAGACATGGCACTCTATTATCTGAAAAAGACAGGAGAATATGATGCGGCAGTAAGAGAATGGGAAGCCAAACCGGCAGCAAATAGAACATGGGCAAATATCAAAATCTTCATGTCAGCGGAATATGCAAAGGAGAATAAACAAAACAAGCAAACAGCAAAGCAATTGAAAGCGAATGCAATTGAAGAACAAGCTGAAGCCACAGAAGAACTTATTGCAAATCTCACGGAAGCACACACCCGCCAAATCGAATCACTGATCAAAGCCAACACCGAAGCGATGAAAGAAATGATGAACCTCGTCAAAGGAAAGACCATTGCACCGACAAACCCAACTAACTCAACGAACGAAGAGAAAAAGAAAAAGAGAGAAGAAAGGCAGAAGAAATTTCTCAATGCACCAGTATGTAAACATTGTGGAAAGAAACATCCCTCCAAGAAGGAAGATGAATGTTGGGAATTGGACAAGAACGCTGCATCACGCCCGACATCATGGAAATCAACCAAAAGTAATTGACGGTGCGCGGGGTCTCAAGTAGAATCAGAGGTGTGGCAACCAGGCAAAGTGTTATTGGATAAAATAACAACAAATCACGCTTACCTGGCCGCTACAAACTACTGGACCCCACTACAATCAAATGAAACTGAAGAAGACGAAGAGACAGAAGAAGCAAATAATATAGTCGTTAACAATCAAATTTCCGAATCAAACAAATGGAAAAGGAGACTGGCAAGAAGAATTGAGAAACGAATGGTAATTGACTCAGGTGCAACAACACACTTCTGCAGTGAAGAAATGGACTTACCAGAGGAAGGAGAATCGAACAAGGCAGTTTATCTCCCCAATGGAAACATAATCAGAACGACAAAGAGAACATCCCTCCCTTTTCGACAACTCAGTAACAGAGCAAGAGAAGCACATATACTCCCACAGCTACGACAATCATTGATGAGTGTAAACAAACTGTCAGAAGAAGGATACACAACAATCTTCCACCCAGAAAATGAAGGTGTCACAGTCCACGAAAAAGGAACACTCACAATAGCAACAAGCAGTCCACCGGTACTCCAAGGGTGCAAAGAGAAAGGAGACAACCTGTGGACAGTATCAGCAAATGAAGAAGAAGGTGAAGAAAAAGCAAACAATGTATACAACTTACCATCGACCAAGCAAAGTATACGTTATTTGCATGCAGCAGCAGGATTCCCAGTCAAAAGCGAATGGATAAAAGCCATCAAAGCAGGAAATTATGTAACATGGCCGGAACTTACAACAGAAGCAGTAAGTAAACATTTCCCTGAATCAGATGAAACTCACAAAGGACACATGAAACAACAGCGTCAAAATGTCAGATCAACCAAAGTAAGACAAAATACAACAAACAGTGGTGGAGGTGATGACGATGAATGCAACGATCAAATTAAACCACAAACAAAAGCCAAAGATGTATACATCAAGATTTACCTGGCCAACGACACGGTACATTTCGATCAAACAGGACGTTTCCCCGCAACATCAAGCAGAGGAAACAAATATATAATGGTGTTAGTTGAAATAGATGGAAATTACATTGACGCAGAACCGATGAAGAACAAAACAGAAGGGTCGATGATCAAAGCTTACCTGGCATTATGGGAACGACTAACAGCAACAGGAACTGTAAAACCAACAACACACATCATGGACAATGAGGCATCAACAGAATACAAGAAAGTCATCCGCAAAAATTGCACAATCCAACTAGTGCCACCCAACAATCACAGACGCAACCTAGCAGAAAGAGCAATCCAAACGTTCAAAAGTCATTTCTTAGCAATCATCGCAGGAGTAGACGATTCATTTCCGATGCGACTATGGGATAAGCTCTTACCTCAAACAATTCTCACGCTCAATCTTCTCCGACAATCCAATGCAGTCCCATCAGTATCAGCTTACCAATATGTCAGAGGGACATTTGATTACAACAAAACGCCACTGGGACCAATGGGAAGCGCAGTACAAATGCACGAAAGCAGAGATAATAGAAGCACATGGGCCGAAAGATCGATCGACGGATGGTATCTCGGAACTTCACAAGAACACTACCGCTGCCACATCATTCACGTCAAGAAAACGAATAGCGAAAGAATATCAGACACAGTATTTTTCAAGCACAAATACATTACGCAACCAACACTCACGCCAGTTGACACAGTAGTCAAAGCAATCGATGACCTGACCTGTGCATTGAAAGGAGCAAGGAATACACAAGGAATGCAACAAATTGAGAGACTGAAAATGATCGATGGACTATTAAATAAAATTCCAAGCAACCTGACAGAGATGTCGGACCCACCAACGAAAACGCCAATTCCAAGGGTGGAAGACATCAGATCAAGACTAACACCACTAACCTTTCAATCCCCCCCCTCAGACATATCAGAGACAACGTCGGAGCAAGCTCCAAGGGTGCAGAACGAAAATGAAGTCACTGTGAGTGAAAAGAACAAAATAAAAACGATAAACAGAGACCAAATAAAAGGAAACATCAGGAACTTAGCAACACGAAGGGCCAGAATCCCCCAACGTCACCAAATGCAACTGCGACAAGAACAAAGAGAACGAGCACAGTTGATTTATGACAAAGAATCGAAAGAGTACCTAAAATACCGACAGCTCATGCGTGATCCAAAATACAAAGAAACGTGGTCGAAATCTGCAGCAAATGAGTTTGGACGACTCGCCCAAGGAGTTGGAGGAAGATACAAAGGCACCAACACAATATATTTCATCCATAAAAACCAAGTTCCACAGGATAGAATGAAAGATGTCACGTACGGAAGCTTTAGCTGCGATTATAAACCAAACAAAACAGAGAAAGAGAGAACACGACTCACGGCAGGAGGAGACAGAATAAACTATCCAGAAGATGTGGGAACACCAACTGCTGACATGCTTGTCTTCAAATGTCTAATCAACAGCGTGGTCTCAACGAAAGGAGCCAAGTGTCTGATGTTAGACATAAAAGACTTCTATCTCAACACACCAATGAAACGCTATGAATACATGCGTCTCAAAATGACAGACATCCCGGATGAAATAATCAAAGAATACAAATTGGATCAGAAAGTGACAACGGACGGCTACATTTACACGGAAATCCAAAAGGGCATGTATGGCTTACCTCAAGCAGGCATAATTGCACAAGAACTTCTAGCAGAAAGACTCGAAAAGCATGGATACTCACAGAGCAAAATCATTCCAGGACTCTGGACTCATGCAACGAGACCGATATGTTTCACCCTCGTGGTCGACGACTTCGCCGTAAAGTACACAAGAGAACAGGATGCAAATCATCTGATCAGTGCAATAAAGGAACATTATGAAATGACAATTGACAAATCAGCAACGAAATACATTGGACTCACAATCGAATGGGACTATGAAAATGGGAAAGTCCACACATCAATGCCGGGGTATTTGAGCAAAGCTTTTGTGAGATTCAAGCATGAAACACCGCATAAAAAACAAAACTCACCTCACCCACATGTCATCCCAAATTATGGAGCCAAAGCGCAATACACAGAACCAGAAGATGACCTCCCCCCCCTCGGACCAGATGAAACAAAATTCATCCAAGCCGTCGCGGGGACACTCCTATATTATGGACGTGCGGTCGACAGCACGATACTCCCGTCTCTCAGTTCACTCGCAACCGAACAAGCAAAACCGACGGCGAAAACAAAGGCAACGGTGATGCAATTATTAGACTATCTCGCAACGCAAGAAGAAGCAATAATATCATACAATGCAAGCGATATGATTCTCCAAGTCCACAGCGATGCGGGATATGCAAACGAAAAAGGAGCACGAAGTCGCGCAGGAGGACATTTCTTCCTATCGAACAACAGCAGCTCCGCTCCAAACAACGGCGCAATATTGACAACGTCGACAATAATCAAAGCAGTCATGTCGTCAGCAGCTGAAGCGGAACTGGGCGCATTATTTCTCAACGCAAAAGAAGCGGTAATTATCAGACAAATACTCACCGAAATGGGTCATCCCCAACCACGCACTCCCATCCAAACAGACAACACGACGGCGGAGGCGGTCGTAAACAATAGAGTTCAACCGAAACGATTGAAAGCAATGGACATGAGAATCCATTGGTTAAAATGCCGTGAAGCACAGGGACAATTTAAAATCCACTGGCGACCGGGTAAAACAAACTTGGCGGACTACTTCACCAAGCACCATGCACCGGCTCACCATGTTAACATCAGGTCAGAATTCCTCACTCGTGTCAAAGATCTAGCAGAAGCAAGAAGTCAACGAGCAAAACAAGGACAGACCAAACCCACAAATCAAGGGAACGCTAGCTACAAGGGTGTGCTAAACTTACTATACGAACGTACGTACGGTAAGCCTACAATAGGCTAACTAGCGAACAACTGTTGGAGAGAATTTAAATAACCTCTCACAAAGGTTTTTTCCCAAGACACGTGGAAGGTTTCCAAGTGACATCTCGAAGTTAGATAGTCATAAATAAGTAATCACCTATTCATTACTACTTTGACAGTCACTGTTTAGCAGTGATTACTTATAACTTAACCTAAAGCGGGAGCAAATCTAACAAGAATGGGACTACGAGCAGACATCAGAGACGAAGTTCGAAAGGAAACGGCCACGAAAATCCATGGCCAACCAACGGATCATGACGTAACGCTGCTCGAAAAGGAACTCATTGCAATCGCCGCCACCATTCCATCAACACTAGGAGGAGGAAATCATGGCCATGCAGGACTAATCGTCGAACCAGCGAAATACCTCACCATGACCGGCGGAACAGCTTTCATTCAACCAGGAAACCCAGGAATCTACCCAGCAGGACTAGCACCAAATGCAGCAGCGGGAACGAGGGCCAGAGAAGAAGCAGAGCACAAAGAACTCATTGCCCAATATGAAATCCACAAAGGAGTGGAACAGGCACTGAAAGACATCATCATTCAAGCAGTCGACGAAGATTATCTGCTCGAAATCGAAGATGAAACCCTAGGATTTTTAAATGAAACGCCAAGAAGCATGATCATTCACTTACGAAACAGAGGAGGAGCACTTGACTTTGCCGATACCAAAACATTACTCACCGAAAGAGACCAAGAATGGGATGCAAGTGAGATTCCCACAATATACTTCAACAGAGTCGAGAAAGCAATGCAACAACTCACCAGAGCCGGAATCACGTCAGACCTAAAAGAAAGAACAGACATGGCACTCTATTACCTCAAAAGCACAGGAGAGTACGATGCGGCGGTTAGAGAATGGGAAACCAAACCGGTAGCAACCAAAACATGGGCAAACATCAAAATCTTCATGTCAACGGAATATGCAAAGGAGAACAAGCAAAACAAGCAAACAGCGAAGCAAATGAAAGCGAATGCAATCGAAGAACAAGCTGAAGCCACAGAGGAACTCATTGCTAATCTTACGGAAGCACACACTCGCCAAATCGAAGCGCTGATCAAAGCCAACACAGAAGCGATGAAAGAAATGATGAGCCTCGTCAAGGACAAGACAATCACGCCAATCAACCCAACCAATCAAACGAGTGAAGAAAAGAAAAAGAAGAGAGAAGAAAAGCAAAAGAAATTCCTCAACGCACCAATTTGCAAACACTGCGGAAAGAAACATCCCTCCAAGAAGGAAGATGAATGCTGGGAATTGGACAAGAATGCCGCATCACGCCCAGCATCATGGAAGCCAACCAAAAGCACCTGAAGGTGCGCGGGGTCTCAAGTAGAAACAGAGATGTGGCAACCAGGCAAAGTGTTATTGAATAAAATAAATACCACTCACCTGAATGCAACAAACTACTGGACCCCACTACAATCGGATGAGGATGAAAATGAGGAAGAAGAAGAAACAGAAGAAGTCAACAAAATATTCAACGAACAAAAACCCAAATCAAACAAATGGGAAAGAAGACTCACCAGAAGAATTGAGAAACGAATGATAATCGACTCAGGCGCAACGTCACACTTTTGCAGCGAAGAAATGGACTTACCAAAGGAAGGAGAATCAAACAAGTTAGTCTATCTCCCCAATGGAAACAGCATTCGAACAACAAAGAGAACATCCCTACCTTTCCAACAACTCAGCAAGAGAGCAAGAGAAGCACATGTACTCCCACATCTACGGCAATCATTAATGAGCGTAAACAAATTGTCAGAAGAAGGATACACAACAATATTTCACCCGGAAAACGAAGGAGTTACAATACATAAAAGAGGAACACTTACAATTACCACAAGCAAACCACCGGTGCTCCAAGGGTGCAAAGAGAAAGGAGATAATTTATGGACAGTGTCAGCAAACAAAGAAGAAGGCGAGGAAGAAGCAAACAATGTATACACTTTACCATCGACCAAACAAAGCATACGTTATTTGCATGCGTCAGCAGGATTCCCAGTCGAAAGTGAATGGATAAAAGCCATCAAAGCAGGAAACTATGTCACATGGCCAGAACTTACAGCAGAAACAGTGCACAAACATTTCCCAGAATCAGATGAAACTCAGAAAGGACACATGAAACAACAGCGTCAGAATGTCAGATCAACCAAAAT
>B570J29591_1000185_pt1 | contig 7682 bp, 9 predicted proteins | sample LakMenE22Apr09ns_FD_29591 | JGI IMG/M metagenome (IMG submission 29591) | reverse complement strand
GGCATTAGAATCTTTACATATTTTAGTACTAAAGTAGAGTAATATGAAATATAGTTCAGAATATATTTACATTCAGAAAAAATTACCTTAAGAAACAAAATTGATACGAATAAAAAATTAATATGACAAACAATAATTCTCCTGATAACCTGCATGCGATGCAAAAATTTTCTGAAACTTATGCGAAGAGAACAGGCACTTTTTTTTGTTCAGACCTAAGTATAACTGCCGTTGTCATCGAAGGTCTAGCACGACATAAAGATGAATATGGGGCTCCCTTATGTCCTTGCCGTCATTACGATGATAAAGTAGCTGAAGTATCCTCCGCGTATTGGAACTGCCCTTGTGTACCTATGAGAGAAAGAAAAGAGTGTCACTGTATGTTATTTTTAACAAAAGACAATGAATTTTCAAGTGAGCAGCAAGAGATTAGTGTAAACCAAATCCTTTCATTTACTAGTAAACAATAACACTAGGTAAAATTAAGTTATAACAACTCTATAAAAATTAAATTGTAGGTTAAACATATAACTCTTTATAAATCGTTATAACTTAAGTTCATGTATCTTATAAGTTACCGCGTCGTAGTGCTATCAATACAATGATAGCTGGACCAGCAGTAATTACAAGAAAAAGGGAAACTAGTTGTAGTAAAGTTGTAGGATTAAAAAACATAATGAATTCCCCTGTGATTAAATCAGTTTATATTTCTTTAATTATTTTTAGATAACTTTGAAATAGTAAGTACATATATAGTATATTCTAATACCTTTGTTCTAACATAAATCTTTGTAAAAAATCTTCTAAATAAATTCTCTAAGACATACTGTCCTTAGATTAATAATTAAAAAAATAAGACTTCAATGGAAAATGTATCAAAATATAACAAAGAAATAAAGACACGTATTATAGTAAAATCTGGATACAATGTATACAAATGCTCCTGAATATTAATAGTGTTTATTTGAGTCCGACTAAATTGTAAAATTAATATTTTCATATAAAAATACTTTCATATGATAAATTCATAGAGCTTGTATTTATTAATTAATTATGATATTTGTATCATATTGCAAGTTTATAGGGCTGCTAACTCAATGGTAGAGTACTCGGCTTTTAATCGATTTGTTCCGGGTTCGATCCCCGGGCAGCCCATATAAAATATATTCCAATAAGATAACAAATTACATTCTAAATATTTATACACAACCATACCCCCAGGGGAATTCGAATCCCCGTTACCTCCGTGAAAGGGAGATGTCCTAGGCCTCTAGACGATGGGGGCCATTTGTACTTCCTTATACAATATACTAAACTTATCTAATAATAGAATATATGTCAACTACTTGTAGAAATAAACCTATTTAGCAAGTATTTTATTAATTCACTTTTATCATATAGGTACGTGTATTTAAAAAATTTTCACAGAATAGGATTGAAAGATGAATACTTTATTACCGACCGTCTATCTCTTGATTTTGTTTACATTGTTATGTGCTTTATTAGTTTTTCTTTTTATACAAATATTACGAAAAAAAGAAATTGAATCAGAACTGTTTGAATTACAGAAAAAAAATCGTTCCGGTAATTCAACTCCCTCTGACCAATATTCTTTAGGCGTGATATATCTTTCGAAAAAATTATTTGATCAGGCAATATTGCAATTTTCAAATGCTCTCAAAAACTGGGATAGAGCAGATACAACAGGTTTAGCCGTCCTTTATAACACAATTGGTTTTACCTATTTTGAAAGTGGTCAATACGATGTCTCAATTTATTACTATAAAGAAGCTATAAATTTAAATTCAAATTACACAGTAGCATTAAATAATTTGGCTTATTCGTATGAAAAAAAGAAAATGTTACAAGAAGCTATCACGACTTACTCAAAAGTTTTAATCTTCGATGAAGAGAATAAAATTGCTAATGAAAAATTGTTAGCTCTACAAAAAAGATCTAAAATTCGGGATGACAGGATTTGAACCTGCGGCATCCTGCTCCCAAAGCAGGCGCGCTACCAAGCTGCGCTACATCCCGTTTATGTACTTCACAATAGTATCATACGATAAAAATGATGTCTATAATATTTCTCTAATTTAAACTCTAAAATAAAAATTTATCATTTTTAAATGGTATTATAAAAATGTGAATATAAAAAGGAGAAAATTCGTGAAAAACTGGATCTCTATTCTATTAGTATTGAATCTATTTATTCTTCCTACAACTGCAAAAGCAGACGTGGCAGGTTTAAAACCTTGTAAAGATTCTAAGGAATTTCAGCGTAGACTGGATCAGAGTGTTAAAAAACTTGAATCAAGAGTGAAAAAATATGATGCAGGTAGTCCACCTGCATTAGCGCTGCAGAAACAAATTGAAAAGACACAAAACCGATTTGACCGATATGGAAAAGCAGGACTTCTTTGTGGAACAGATGGATTACCACACTTAATCACAGATGGACGTTGGAACCACAGCGGAGAGTTTGTTATACCTGGATTATTCTTCTTATACATAGCAGGTTGGATAGGTTGGGTTGGTAGAAGTTATGTTCAATGGGCTCGAACATCCGATAAACCTACTGAAAAAGAGATCATTATAGACGTTCCAGTAGCATTAAGCTTTGTTACAACTGGGTTTATATGGCCTTTTTCTGCATTTAAAGAATTCACAAGTGGTAATTTAATAGCACCTGCAGAAGAAATTACTATATCACCTAGATAAACTAAATATAAAATCAAGCACTTATGGACAGCAATTTCTTAAAATATTTATCTACGGCTCCTGTATTAATAACAGTGTGGTTATCATTCACTGCTGCTTTAGTTATAGAAGGGAATAGATTTTACCCTGATATGTTATACTTTCCACTGTAATGTTTAAATACTAAAAAGAAATCACATTGAATAAAAATTCAATTTGAATTATAATTAATGAAGCTTGGCTGTAGTACTTTATAAATTCTTACTTCACGAGGATCGGAAGGTAGCAGTGAAAAGAATATTATAAAAAGTTATGGTCCAAGTTCGTTAAAACAATTTTTTTTGGGCAAATGAAAATCTTTGTTAACAAATAATAAAAAATTCTCTATTATTTCCTACATTGTTATAAATGATAAAGGTCTCTTTACATAGTTTTAAAAATAAGTAAAATGAATAATCCTGAGGGTAAAAATATCTCTTTAGGGAAAATCCATTATAAAAATAAGAAACTCATTATAATTAGAGGACTTTTTTATACCCAAATAACAGTATCATTTTATAAAATCTCTAATTTTTATTTGTGAAAACTTAGGTAGAAGAAGTAAATGTTAATAGTCTCTAAAATAGAATAGAATAGAATTCTGTAGATCTTAAGATCTTGTCTTGTAAAAAAGTTTAGTGATCAGAGAGAAGATTCGACTGGAAAATTTCGACATATATATCATTAATAAGTTTAAACTAGTTTATACTATATGATAAGAAATTAGTAATACTCACACAAATAAGAGGATTAAAATGACTCCATCTTTATCAGCTTTCATCAATAGTCTACTTCTAGGTTTATTCGTAGTAATTATTCCAATTAGTTCTGCTTTATTTCTTGTAAGTCAAGCTGACAGATTAACACGTAATTAGAAATCTCTAAAGTTTCTATGTATTCAAATACCTAGAAACTTTAAACGAGTAAAATCGGAGACTTACTGTTAATATTAAGATATTTTTACTAAGATTTTAAATTAAGAATATTATTTTACAATATTAATCGAAATATTAAACTCTGTCTTAATAAACTACAAGACCATACAATATTAAGTAATTAATTCATGAAAAAACAAATTTCCCTTATTCACTTATTTTTAGGACTTTGTACAGTTGTTTGTTGCTCAAATACATCTTTAGCAATTGATTTAGACGAAACTACAAGAACTATACCATTAGATTCTTCTGGATCTACAGTTATCTTAACTCCAGAGCAAGTAAAAAGAGGAAAAAGATTATTTAATGCTTCTTGTGGTCAATGCCATGTTGGAGGAGTAACTAAAACAAATCCAAATCTTGGATTAGAACCAGATGCACTAAGTCTGGCAACACCTCCACGTGATAATATCAATGCTTTAGTGGACTATTTAAAAAATCCTACAAGTTATGATGGTTTAGAATCTATAGCTGAATTACATCCAAGTACAAAAAGTGCTGATATATTTCCAAAAATGCGCAGTTTAAGTGATGAAGACCTATTTGCCATTAGTGGACATATACTCCTACAACCTAAGTTAGGTGGTGAAAAATGGGGTGGAGGAAAAATTTATTACTAATTTTCAAAAAATATTGAGTTAATAGAGTAGTAGCCTACTCAGTTAACTTAATAAATTTTTTATTTTTATTTCTTCGGGAGATTACATTAACTAAATAGTTAAATATGGTTTATAAACTAATAATTATAGAAAAAAGTCAGATGGCACTAATTTATTTTAAAAACAAATTAGTTAGCTTAGTCATGGAGCATAATCTATATAGGATTAATGATATTTATTTAGGGCGAGTCTCTAGTGTATTAACAAGTTTAGATGCAGCTTTTGTTGTACTTAATCCTTTCTCAAAAAATGGATTTATATCGTTTAATCATTTAAGAGAACGATTAAATTTCGACTATCCAAAAGTATTAACAAGTAAAAATATTTTAGTCCAAATCATCAGAGAACCCATTGGAAATAAAGGGCCTACTTTAAGTTGTGACATAAACTTAATTGGTAAATATCTCGGTATAGTTCCCTTTTCTAAATCTATCCATACTTTAAAAAAGCTACAAATTGAGATTCCTAAAGACTACCTTCGAGCTATCGGACATTTACTCATAAATCCTAAAAATATGGGCGTAGTAATAAAGTCCAATGCAATAAATGCAAATGTAGACTTTTTAATTAGAGAAGTTCAGATATTACAATGTCGCTGGATAAAAATTAGTGCTAAAGCTTATAAAAAACTTACGCCATCTTTACTTAGTAAGAGAAAAATATTTCTGCATAAAATTCTTCAAGATTACTCGAACATAAATTTTAATTTTATTGCAGTGGACTCGTATGAAGGAGCTTTACACATAAAAAATGTTTTACGTAAAATAGGTGGTTCCACATATCATAAATCCTTAAACATTGAATTCCACAAAAATCACTTTTCTTTAATTAGACATTATTTAGTAGATATTATTCTATTAGAAATCATGAAACCACGAGTAAACTTATGCCGTGGGGGCTACATTATCATTGAAAAAACAGAAGCGTTAACAACGGTGGATATCAATTCAGGATCATTTACAAATCTCCCGAACTCCAGGCAAACAAGTTTATGGGTGAACTATTCTGCCGTTCATGAAATAGTAAAACAAATACGTTTAAGGAATATTGGAGGAATTATCGTTATTGATTTTATTGATTGTCATAATCATCAAGATCAAATGAAGTTACTTCGATACATGAGTAGGTTAATGATGAAAGATTATGTACGATGCCGCATAATACAAATGTCAGAATTAGGACTTGTTGAACTTACTAGATCCCGACAAGGTCAAAGTGTGTACGATGCTTTTAGCCGAAGATGCAATACATGCAATGGATTAGGTTATTTAACTTTTAATTTAAATAAACAAAGACAGATTAACTATGAGATAATTTTAGACCCATTTTTTAGTTACCATAATAGACTATACGACAGAATACGAAATCTATATAATAAAATTTAGACTAAAAAAGTAATCTCCGAGCGTGTAACTCAGTGGATAGAGTGTCAGATTCCGGTCCTGATGGTCGTGGGTTCAATTCCCGCCATGCTCGATATATCTTCAGACTCGATTAATAAAAACACAGGTGTGTAAATTTAATTCATTCATGTTAAAATATTTATGATTTTGGGGCTGTTTTGGTATCGACACTCTGTAGAATGTAGCACTATGATACAAGTCAAGCTTGAGTTTTCTTGTAAAACAAAACTCTAATCATAAACGCAAACAATATACTTTCATTTGATCGTAAATTTGCTTTAGTATAATTTTAATTTAAGATAATACTAAAATACCTAAATAACTAAACTGGAGATTTTTAAAAGCTAAAAATCTATATAATTCCAAATNATTATAGTGAGATTAAAAAATAGTTGCTTTAAATATTGAATAAAGCTAAACTTGTGAATGAATATGCTGTAGTTAACTGAGTGGACGTGGGTTCAATTCCCACCAGTTCCATAGATATAGGTCTATATGCATCTGTGGCCGAGTGGTCGAAGGCACCGGACTCATAATCCGTTTCTCGCAAGAGACAACGCTGGTTCAAACCCAGCCGGATGCAAGTAAAACGATTTAATACACTATAATTTAAACAAAATTACATTTACAAAAACTGTTTATCTAGATGCCTTTACTCATAAACTATTACTTCTCGAAAATATCTCATGTAGTTTTATGAAACACACTTTATCTGTATTAGTAGAAGACGAGTCCGGAGTTTTGACAAGAATTGCAGGGTTATTTGCTCGACGAGGATTCAATATAGAAAGCCTAGCTGTAGGACCAGCGGAACAAATAGGTGTATCTAGAATCACAATGGTTGTGCCAGCAGAAGATAAAACTATTGAACAGCTAACAAAACAATTGTACAAACTCGTTAATATATTACGAGTTCAAGACATAAGTGATATACCTTGTGTAGAAAGAGAATTGATGCTTCTAAAAGTTAATACAGATGCTAATAAGCGATCCGAAATCTTAGAAATTGTTCAGATTTTTAGAGCAAGGGTTGTTGATCTAGCTGAAAGTTCTCTAATCATTGAAGTGACAGGAGACCCTGGTAAAATGATGGCTATAGAACAGATTCTTAAACCATTTGGTATTTCCGAAATAGCCCGAACTGGAAAAATTTCTTTAGTGCGAGAGTCTAAGGTCAATACTGAATTCCTTAGAACAGTTGTGAAATAAATTATGGGGGTGGAGGGACTCGAACCCTCACGACCGACGAGTCAACAGATTTTAAGTCTGTTGTGTCTACCATTCCACCACACCCCCAACTCTCAGGCGGCACCCGGATTTGAACCGGGGATGAAGGATTTGCAATCCCTTGCCTTACCACTTGGCCATGCCGCCTTAAGAATTTCATATTATAATAGTACACTTTTTTTTTTTTTACGTATAGATAATTATTAATATATTTAAGGTCTAAAAACTCGACTTTTTCTTATATCCTCTGCCTGTATTGTTACTAAGTCTGCTTTAGTTAGGACACGATCTCCAGCTGCAAACATTCTATTAGCTTGTCGCATCCGAGCTCTGTCGATGGCGTTTCGCACACTTCGAGCATTTGCGAAATGTGGCTGCTGCATTCTTAATTTAATATACTCTAACAAAGCTATTTCAGATTCTTCTGTTAGGACATACTGTTGATCTTCTAACATCATTTTTCCGATTTTTAATAGCTCTTCAGGACTGTAATCAGGAAAATCAACATGGTTTGCGACTCTAGAAGATAATCCAGGATTCGAAGTATAAAAACTATCCATTCTCTCTTTATAACCAGCAAAGATTATAACTAGATCATCTCTTTGATTTTCCATTACTTGAAGTAAAATTTCTATTGCTTCAGCTCCATAATCTCGCTCATTATCTGGTTTATATAAATAATAAGCTTCATCAATAAATAATACTCCACCCATTGNACG
>B570J29591_1000184_pt1 | contig 7691 bp, 7 predicted proteins | sample LakMenE22Apr09ns_FD_29591 | JGI IMG/M metagenome (IMG submission 29591) | reverse complement strand
CATCAACCGAAGTTGCTTTAAATAATTATAAAAATATTCACTGGATTGTAGGTGGTATTGCAAAAGAAAAAGACAAGATAACTATTAAAAAGTTTAAGAGATCTATATTGAAGGCTTATATTATTGGAAAAAATGTAAATTTTTTTTTAAGACAAATTAAAAATACTATTAAATATAATGTTAGCCACTTTCTTAAGAATGCATTGTTGTCAGCTTTAAGCGAGACAAAAAAGAATCCTAATTTAAAACAAGTTATATTATTAAGTCCTTCAGCAGCTTCTTTTGATCAGTATAAAAATTTTGAACATCGAGGCAATACTTTCAAACAATTAGTAANAAAGTATTCATGATTAATTTTGGAAGAACCAGTACTAATCAATTCGCTCTTTGGTGGAGGAATGTTGATAAACTACTATTTATTCTAATAATCTCCTTAATGCTTTTAGGAGTATTTTTTGCCTACACTTCTACTTCTAGTATTGCTTCAGAAAAAATTTACAAAACTGATTATCTTTTAATTGCAAAACACATTTTATTTGCCTTTTTTAGTTTCTTAATTTTAACCTCTTTGTCTTTATTAGAAGCTAAGCAAATAGAAAAATATTGTATTTTAGGTTTCATTGTTACCTCCTTTTTATTGTTGTCAGTTCTAATATTTGGAGTTGAGGTTAAAGGTTCTAAGAGATGGATAAATTTGATTTTTTTTAGATTTCAGCCAATTGAAATTTATAAACCTTTTTTTATTTTATTATGCTCTTTAATTATTTCTAATTCAAAAATTGGAGATCTTAAATTAAGAATTTTTTTTAGTTTTTGTGTATTATTTTTTTCTTTATTATTATTACTTAATCAACCAGACGTTGGTCAAAGTTTGTTAATTTTCTCAGTTTGGTTAATTTTGATATTTGTTTCAGGAATTAGTATTGTTCTTCTTATTTCTTTGGGATCGGCTATTTTTATAGGAATAGCATCAGTAATTTTATTATTTAGCGAAAGATTTTCTTATATTTTTAGAAGATTAAAAACTTTTATCGACCCCAATAAAGGCGATAATTTACAAACACAAAAAGCACTAGAAGCAATTAAACAAGGTGGATTTACAGGAAGAGGAATAGGNGAGGGAATATTAAAAGAAAGAGTTCCTGAAGCTCATACAGATTTTGTTTTGGCAGTTATAGGCGAAGAATTTGGTATTTTGATGATATTAATAATTTTTTTAATAATAACTTTTATTTTTTTAAGAGTTTATTCTCAATGTAATACTGAAAATAATCTTTTTAGAAAATTAGTATTAATAGGATTGGCCTGCTTANTTTATTTGCAATCTATTATTAACTTGGGAGTTACATTGAATATACTTCCAAACAAAGGAATGACTTTTCCTTTCATAAGNTATGGAGGCTCATCTATGATTGGCTCTGGAATAATATTTGGAATATTACTTTGTTTTACTAAAAGAAAATTANCTTAATGAAAAAAATTTTAATTTGTACNGGNGGTACTGGNGGTCATATATTCCCAGCTATATCNCTTGCCGAATATCTAGAAAAAAAAAATTTTAATGTAGATTTTNTTACTGATTATAGAGCTAAAAAATTTATAAATAACATTAATTTAAAAAAAATTAATTTTATTAATATAAAAACACCAACAGGAAAAAAAGGGTTAGGATTAATTTATTCAATATTTTTAATATTTATTTCATTTTTATATTCAATTTTTTTTCTTTTATTAAAGAAGCCACAATTGATTATTGGTTCAGGCGGGTACGTTTCTTTTCCAATTTTATTAGCAGCGAAATTATTAAAAAAAAAGTTTGTTATTTACGAAACAAACTCTGTAGTCGGACGGGTTAANAATTTTTTTTTAAAAAGTTCAACAAAAATATTTACTGGATACCCTTTAAAAAATTTAAATAATGATAAAATTACTTTTGTTGGACAACTAATTAGAGAGCAAATTTATATAGCAAAAGAAAATAATTATTTTAAAAGGGATGATAATTTTGATTTTACTTTACTTATTATTGGCGGTAGTCAAGGTGCAGAAATTTTTAGCAAAACGATACCTCGGTCGTTAAATAAATTATTTAATTTAAATAAAAAAATAAGAATTTTTCATCAAGCTGGAAATAAAGAACAAGAATTAAAAATAGATTTTTCTTATAAAAATAATCCTAATGTTACTATTTTTAATTTTGAACCAAATATTGAAAAATATATGATGCTATCAGATTTAGTTATTACAAGAGCTGGTTCTTCAACATTATCAGAGCTGGCTTATTTACAGATACCATTTATAGCNATNCCTTTTAAAGACTCTCTAGACAATCATCAATTTTATAATGCAGATTATTTTTTAAAAATGAATACTTGCTGGCTTATTGATCAACAAGATCTAAACAGCGAAAAATTATTTGATTTAGTCAAAGAATTGATGCTGAACAAGGAAAAGTTACTTGAAAAAAAGAGCAAATTAAAAGAATTAACTAAAACTGATGTTAATGAAATCTTTGAAAAAGAAATTAATAAAATTCTATCATGACTTTTAAAATTACGACTAATGACCAAGTTCATTTTATTGGTATAGGAGGAATAGGTATGAGCGGTATCGCCGAAATCATGCATAATATTGGATTTAAAGTTCAGGGTAGTGATCCATCAAGAAATAATAAAAATATAAAAAGATTACAAAAGCTTGGATTAAAAGTTTTTTTTAATCATGCAAAAAAAAATATAGGAAATTCAAAACTAGTCGTGTTTTCATCTGCAATTAGCAAAGACAATCCAGAGTTAAGAGAGGCAAAAAGAAAAAAAATACCAGTTATTCAGAGAGTAGAGATGCTTTCTGAGATTGTTAAGTTAAAAAAAAACATAGTTATTAGCGGNGCTCATGGCAAAACAACAATTACTTCATTGATATCAACGATTTTGTCTAAAGCAAAACTAGATCCAATGATTATTAATGGTGGAATATTAAACTCAATTAATTCAAATGCATTGTTTGGAAAAGGAGATTGGGCGGTTGTTGAAGCTGATGAATCTGATGGCAGTTTTTTAAAAATACCCATTACTTATTCTGTAGTTAGTAATATTGATAAAGAGCATTTAGATTATTATAAAAATTTTAATAATTTATATAAGAGTTTTGAAACTTTTATAAATAAAACGCCTTTAATTGGTAAATCATTTGTTTGTACGGATGATAAATTTTTAAAAAAAATTTTAAGAAAAAAGAATAAATCTAATATTATCACTTATGGTTTTGAAAATGGATCAGATCTCCACCCTACAATGTAAAAAATTCAGGGAAGATGATGTTTTTTAACATATCTGTAAAACTCAATAACAAAGTTGAACATATTAAAAATATTGAATTAAATTTATTAGGTAAACATAATGTTCTTAATGCAACCGCTGCCATTGGAGTTGCTAAAAGCTTAGGTATTAAAAATAATACTATCAAAGCAACTTTAAAAAATTTTTTGGGAGTGCAAAGAAGACTAACTAAAATAACTAATTTTAGAGGAAGTGAAATTTACGATGATTATGCTCATCATCCAACAGAAATTATCTCAGTTTTAAATGCTATTAAATCTGGTTTTAAGGAAAAAAAAATCGTAACGGTATTTCAGCCTCATAGATACTCAAGAGTAGCCTCATTAAAAAAAGAATTCGCAAATGCATTTAAGGATAGTGATTTAGTTGTTTTATGTCCTATTTATGCAGCAAGCGAGAAACCAATAAAAAATATTAATCATTATGAATTGGCTAAGCTAATCAATAAGAATTCAAAAAAAGATGTTATATGTATTGAAAATCAATTTGATTTAGAAAGATTTATAAAACGTCATACTTATGGAAATGAAGTTATAGTTTGTATGGGGGCTGGAAGTATTAGTGGTTGGATTAGAGAAATCGCTGTTAATTTAAAAAATGAGCATTAATTTTTATTCAGAACTTAAAAAAAATCTACAAGGAGAGCTGAGAGAAAATTTTGATTTATCCAAATCTAATTGGCTTGGAATTGGAGGAAAAGCAAATTTTTTTTTTAAGCCAAAAGATTTAAAAGATTTACAAATATTTTTAAGAAATAACAATAAGCATTTTCCAATTATTGTGATTGGTTCTGGTTCAAATTTATTAATTAGAGATAAAGGATTTGATGGAGTGGTTATTAAATTTGGAAAAGATTTTGATTACATAAAAATTAATAACGATATTATAAATTGTGGACCTGCAACGCCAAAATCAATTTTAGCAGAATATGCGGCCAATAATAATTTAACTGGTTTTGAATTTCTATATTGTATTCCAGGAACGATTGCTGGTGGAGTAGTCATGAATTCAGGCTGTTATGGTAGCGATATATCAAAAGTAGTATTGAGCGTTACAGTCGTCGATATGAATGGAGAAATTAAGATCATAAGTAACAAAGATATTAATTTTTCGTATCGACATAGTTCACTTACTAAAAATCAAATTATTACCAATATTGAAATGAAAGGATCTTTTCTTGAAAATCAAAAAATATTAGAAATTATGAAAAATTTAAAAGATAAAAAAGATACTGAACAACCACAGAAAATTAAAACAGGCGGTAGTACTTTTAAAAATCCAAAAAATTCAGATAAAAAAGCTTGGCAATTAATAAAAGAGTCTGGTTGCGCTGATTTAAGAGTTGGCAGAATTAAGCTATCCAATTTACATTGTAATTTTCTAGAGAATTTAGATAAAGCAAGCTCAGAGGATGCAGAAAATTTAATTGAAAAAATAAAAAAAGAAGTTTTTAAAAAGACCAATGTAAATTTAGAGCTAGAATTAGAAGTTGTAGGAAAAAAATGAATAAAGAAAAAGTTACAGTTTTAATGGGTGGAATTTCTGCCGAAAGAGATGTCAGCTTAGATAGCGGTAAAGCCTGTGCAAAAGCTCTTTCTGAAATTGGTTTTGATGTGACAAGTTTAGATGCAAAAGATGATTTTATTGAAAAGTTAATTAAGAATAAGCCCGATAAAGTTTTTAATGCTTTACATGGAAGATTCGGAGAAGATGGTTCTATCCAGGGATTGTTAGAACATTTAAAAATACCCTACACTCATTCTGGAATTTTATCTTCAGCAATTGCTATGGATAAATTAACATCAAAAAAAATTTTTAAAGAAGCCAACATTAGTTCGCCTGAGTATCTAGTAATTAAAACTGTGAAAGATTTTCAAAGTTCAAAAATTGGATACCCTTGTGTAGTTAAACCAAACAATGAAGGATCAAGTGTAGGTGTTTATATTTTTAATGAACCAAAGAAATCTGATGAGGACACAGTTGTCACTTTATTAAAAAAATATAGTTTTTTAATTCTAGAAAAATATATTCCAGGAAGAGAAATACAGGTTGCTGTGATGGGATCAAAAGCTTTAGGTGGAATAGAGATTGTGCCGACAAGATCCTTTTATGATTATGAAGCTAAATATTCAGCTAATGCTAAAACAAAACATATTATTCCTGTTAAAATAAATGAAGCTGACTATAAAAAGATTTTAGATATGGCTTTACAGGCACATAATATTTTAGGCTGCAGAGGAGTAACGAGGTCTGATTTTAGATATAATGAATCTGACAAAGTTAATAAAATTTATATTCTTGAGGTAAATACTCAGCCAGGTATGACAAGTTTATCTTTAGTTCCAGAGATTGCTAATTATTACGGAATTTCTTTTAATGAATTAGTTAAATGGATAATTAATGATGCTTCTATTAATAGATGATCAAAACAAAGAGATATATTTTTCTCGGTTTATTAATTCTTCTCACAACATTTAATCCAGAGCTACCTTTATTAAAGCTTGGTTTTTTTATTATTAAAACAGTTAATGTTTCTGATTCAAAAAATGCTGACCTAGAAAAAATTAAAAAACAATTTAACTTCTTGGTTAACACTAGTATTTTAAGTATTGACCATAAAAAAATGAACGAAGTAGTTTTACAAAATGAATGGATTCATTTTTTAAATATTAATAAAAAATTTCCATCAACAGTTAATGTGATGGTAGTTGAGCACGAGCCCTTTGTTTTTTGGAAAAAAGGTAATAATAATTTAATAATTACCAAAGAATTTACTTTAATAGAAAAATTTAATTCAAATAATTTTTCCAATCAAACTCAAGCAAAAGGCAATTTTGATATTGAAGATCTAAAAAGACTATATAAAGCGTTAAATAATAATAATTTTGATTTAGCCAACATTACTAGCTTTGAATTTACAAATTCTGAAAGATGGGATTTATTTTTAAAAGGTAATAAAAAAATTATGCTCGGCAGATATGATTATAATCAGCAGATTAACAATCTAAATAAAGTACTTATTCAGTCCAAAGATGAAAAATTTACATATATCGACTTAAGACTTAAGAACAAAATTTTTGTAAAATAGACAATGATTCAAAAAAATGAATTAATTGCATCTATAGACATTGGCTCCTCAAAAATTAAGTGTCTTATTGCAAAGTTAAAAAATAACAAAATTGAGATTTTAGGAAAATCAATTGTTGTATCTAAAGGTATTACAAAAGGCTTGGTTACGAATTTTCATGAAGCAAATTTAGTAGTACGCGAGTGTTTAGAAATTTCTGAAAAGCAAGCCGGCATTTCGTTAGAAAATATTATTGTAAATGCAGAATTTGAAAATATTTCTAGTAACTTATTAACAGAATATAAAAGTGTACATGGCGATCAAATCGAACATGAAAAAGATATTCAAGGTTTGATACATATTGCTGTAGATGAAATTGCTAAGAATAATAAAGATAATGCAATTATACACATATTTTCATCTAATTATAAAATTGATAAAAAAATTAATGTTGAAAATCCAGTTGGATTTAAAGCAAATATTTTTTCAGCTGACATTCATGCAGTTTTAGCGGAACACTCTTCTATTGATAATTTAAAAAATATTATCAATTCTTGCGAATTGTCAGTTGAGAATTATGCCTTTGGTGCTTATGCGTTAGGTTTATCTTTTTTAAATCAAAATGATTTAAACGAAGGAGCCATTTGCATTGATTTTGGGAAAGATAAGACAAGTTTCGCTATATTTGAAAATAACGCTCTTTCATATGTAGGTGTTATTCCCTACGGTTCAAATCAGGTTTCAAAAGACTTAGCTAAAGTTTTAGACATAAAAATAGAGATCGCCGAAAGAATTAAAGTTGAGAGCGGAGAATGTATATTAAATGAGAATACAAAAGATAAGATTGAATATTTACCAGTTCATTTGTTCCCAGACGATGATTTTAGAAAAATATCAAAAACAATCGTTAATACTATTATTAATTCTAGAGTTGAAGAAATTTTACAGCTAATTTATAGAAAAATTAAAACTTACAATTCAATAGATATAAAAACTAAGAAAATTTATCTTTCCGGCAGAGGATCAAACTTAGTTGGTCTAACAAGTTTAATAAAAAAATACTTTTCACAAAGAACGGAGCTTGTTTTGCAAATAAAACAAGAAGATGAAAATTTAGTTAATAATTTATCACAGGATTTTTTAGTTTGTTATGGAATGGTTAAGAACTATTTTTATGGATTTCCATCGGAAGCTTTGCCAATTAAATTTAAAAATACAGGCTTTTTTTCAAGACTTTTATCTATTTTTCAAAAGTAGAAATCGTAACAAAAGGTGATTAGCTATTG
>B570J29591_1000174_pt1 | contig 7919 bp, 7 predicted proteins | sample LakMenE22Apr09ns_FD_29591 | JGI IMG/M metagenome (IMG submission 29591) | reverse complement strand
GATTTGATACAGCGCCGATAGTAGCTTTGCATAAACTTTGTACTCTTCTTACCTCGCCTGAGGCTAATTTTAATGTTGTGTAATCTTGGTCATGACTCATAATTTGAACAGAAGTTCCAGCTGATCTTGCTAATACTGCTCCATTACCTGGTCTCATTTCAACATTATGAACGACAGTTGCAGGTGGGATATCTATTAAAGGCATACAATTTCCAATTTCTATATCTTTTTTTCGCCCAGTATGGATTTTAGTTCCAACTTTAATGTCTTGTGGAGCAATTAAATAGCTTTGAGTTTTATCTTCATATTCAATAAGCATAATATTAGCTGTTCTATAAGGATCGTACTCAAAACGAATTACTGTAGCAGGCATGTCAAACTTATTTCTTTTAAAATCTACAAATCTATATTTTTTCTTATGTCCAGCTGAACGATGTCTTGATGTAATTCTTCCTAAATTATTTCTTCCATATGAGCCATTAATTCCTGAAGTCAAAGATTTAACAGGCTTACCTTTCCAAAGACCCGTTCTATCCAGTATAATTGTTCCTCTAGTAGATTTTGTATAAGGTTTATATGTTTTTAAAGTCATTTTTATATTCCAGTTGTAATATCAATTGATTGTCCTTTTTTTAAAGTAACAATAGCTTTTTTGTATCCAGAAGTTCTTGCAACTCTTCCTCTAACCATTTTAAATCTTGGGTGAAGATTAATAGTATTCACTTTAATAACATTAACTTTAAAAAGTTTTTCAATACTTTTTTTAATATTCGCTTTTGTTGCAAAAGGAGCGACTTTAAATACTACTTTATTTAATGAACTTAAATTTGTAGATTTTTCAGTCACTACAGGCTCAAGAATAATATCGTATGAGAAATTGTCAGCTCTTTTTTTCATTTTAATAATCTTTCCTGAAGTTTTTTAATTGAAGAATGTGTAAATAAGACATTTTGATATTTTAAAATGTCATAAACATTCGTACCAATCTCTGGAATATTTTTAATATTCTTAATATTTTTTACGTTATTTAATAAAACTAATACTTCATTTTCGTTATCATAAATTAATAATGCGCTCTTTGAATTAATTTTTGATAAAAATTTACTAAAATCTTTAGTTTTAAAATTTTTAAAATCTTTATCTGATAAAATATTAATTTTATTGTCTAAAACTTTGCTAGATAAAGCATGTTTNAATCCCAGTTTTCTAACTTTTTTATTTAATCTTTTCACTCTATGCTTTCCTTTTGCCTTTGGTCCATGCGCAATACCACCACCGACAAATATTGGAGCTGTAATATTACCATGTCGCGCTCCTCCAGATCCTTTTTGTGGTCCTATTTTTTTTCTAGAACCAGCAACTTCTCCTCTAGTTTTTGTATAACCAGTTTTTTTTGAGTGACGACTTATTTGCCAATCAACAACCATTTTTATAATATCTTTTCTAGGTTTTAACGAAAATATATTGTCAGAAACTTCAATATTTCCAACATCTTTTCCATCAATTCCTAATTCTTTTATTTTCATATAATTATTTCTTTTCCGCTGCTGGTGCTGCTGCTACTTTTGCATCTTTTTTATTAGTTTCTGCACTTTTTTCTTTTTTATTCGATTTTTCTTTTAATCCTTCCGCAATGTCATCTTTGAAAGCTTGAATAGTATCTTTCATAGTTCTTTTGTTTCTTTCTTTAACTGCTTTATTAATTTCAACTACAGTATTTTTTGCTCCTGGAACCGAGCCTTTTACAAATAATAAATTATTTTCTAAATCAGTTTCAATAATTTCTAATCTTTCAACGGTTCGAAATTTATCTCCCATATGCCCAGCCATTTTTTTGCCCTTGAAAACTCTGCCCGGGTCTTGTCTTTGACCTGTAGAACCATGAGATCTGTGAGATACCGAAACCCCGTGAGTCGCTCTTAATCCTGCAAAATTATGCCTTTTCATAACACCGGCAAAACCTTTTCCAATTGTTTTTGATCTAATGTCCACAAAATTTATGTCTTTGAAAATATTTAAATCTATATCCGAGCCTAATTTCAGATCACTATCTGTATCTACTCTAAATTCTTTTAAAATTTTTTTAGGTTCTAAAGATTTTTTTGCAAAAACACCTTTCATTTGCTTTGTAACTTTTGAATTTTTAATATGTCCAAACCCAACTAATACAGCGCTGTAACCTCGTTTTTCTTTAGTAATAACATCAACAACTTTACCTGGCTCAACATGAAGAACGGTTACAGGAACTGATTGGCCATTCTCGTAAAACCTTCGTGTCATCCCAATTTTTTTACCAATTAAACCTAAAGTCATAATTTAAATTTTAATTTCCACATCTACGCCTGAAGCTAGATCTAATTTCATTAACGCCTCAACTGTTTGGGGTGTTGGATCTAGAATGTCTATCATTCGTTTATGTGTTCTTGTTTCAAACTGTTCTCTGCTTTTTTTATCAATGTGAGGAGATCTTAATACTGTAAAAATTTCTTTACGTGTTGGAAGTGGTATTGGCCCTCTTACCTGAGCTCCAGTTCTCTTAGCTGTATTTACAATCTCAAGGGTTGATTGATCTAACACTTTATGATCATACGCTCTTAATTTAATTCTAATATTCTGTTTATCCATAATTTAAGCCATCTTCTTTGTAACTTCGTCCTGAACATTTTGAGGAACGCGATCATAATGATCAAACTGCATTGTGTANTGAGCTCTACCTTGAGACATTGATCTTAAAGTGTTTACATAACCGAACATATTTGCAAGTGGAACCATTGCATTAATAACAGCGGCATTACCTCTTTTATCNGTTGATCCAACCTGACCTCTTCTGCTGTTTAAGTCACCAATAACATCACCCATATAGTCTTCTGGTGTCACTACTTCNACTTTCATAATTGGTTCTAAAAGTTTTGGATGTGCTTGTAGGCATAATTCTCTAAAACAATATCTTGCAGCTAATTCAAATGCTAAAGGGCTAGAGTCTACATCATGGTGTAATCCGTCTAAGATTTGAACTTTATAATCTAGCAATGGAAAACCTGCTAATACCCCTGAATCTGCAACGCTTAATATTCCTTTTTCAACTCCTGGAATAAATTCTCTTGGGATCGATCCACCTTTAATTAAATTTTCAACAATTCTACCCTCTCCTTGAGAAAGAGGCTCAACAGCTAACTTAACTTTAGCAAATTGTCCTGCTCCACCGCTTTGTTTTTTATGTGTGTATTCAAGTTTAGAAGATGAAGTAATTGTTTCTCTATAAGCAACTTGAGGCGCTCCAATATTAGCTTCAACTTTAAATTCTCTTTTCATTCTATCTACGATAATTTCTAAATGTAACTCACCCATTCCNTTAATAATTGTTTGTCCAGATTCGTTNTCTGAAGAAACTCTGAACGAAGGATCTTCTTTTGCTAAACGGTTAAGAGCTTCTCCCATTTTTTCTTGATCATTTTTTGTCTTAGGTTCAACTGCAATTTCAATAACTGGCTCAGGGAAATCCATAGACTCTAATACAATTGGCTTATTCTTGTCACAAAGAGTATGTCCTGTAATTGTATTTTTAAGACCAGCTAGTGCAACAATATCTCCAGCACTTGCACTTTTAATATCTTCTCTATTATTCGCATGCATTAATAACATACGACCAATTCTTTCTTCTTTTCCAGTTGTTGCGTTAAGAACACCTGTGCCTGTAGACAATGTTCCCGAGTAAATTCTAATAAATGTTAATGATCCGACAAATGGGTCATTTGCNATTTTNAATGCTAATGCAGAAAATGGTTCTTCATCATTACATTTTCTGATTAACTCTTCTTCTGTGTCTGGCTTAACTCCTTTTACCTGCCCAACATCTTTGGGGCTTGGTAAATAATCTACTACTGCATCTAAAATTAATTGAACCCCTTTATTTTTAAAAGCAGCTCCACAAATTATTGGAACAAAAGCAAAAGAAATTGCTCCTTTTCTGATACAGGCTTTTAATTCTGCTTCCGAAGGATCTTTACCATTAAGATAATTTTCCATTACTTTTTCATCTTGCTCAACAGCAAGTTCTACTAATTCTTTTCTATATTTAATCGATTGTTCTTTAAGGTCCGCTGGGATTTCAACATAATCAAATTTTGCACCTAAACTCTCATCCTGCCAAACAACACCTTTCATTGTCACAAGATCAACAACACCTTTAAATGTACTTTCAATACCAATTGGAAGCTGAAGCACCATAGGAATTGCTCCTAAACGCTCTTTAATCATATCTACACACATGAAAAAATTGGCTCCAGTTCTGTCTAATTTATTAACAAAACAAATTCTTGGAACTTTATATTTGTCCGCTTGTCTCCATACTGTTTCAGATTGAGGCTCAACGCCTGCAACTCCGTCAAAACAAGCAACAGCCCCATCTAAAACTTTTAATGACCTTTCAACTTCAATTGTAAAATCAACGTGTCCTGGCGTATCAATAATATTAATTCTATGATCTTTCCAAAAACAAGTTGTTGCTGCAGATGTAATTGTAATTCCTCTTTCTTGTTCTTGTTCCATCCAGTCCATGGTCGCAGCTCCATCATGAACTTCACCAATTTTATGGGCTTTACCTGTATAATATAAAATTCTTTCTGTAGTAGTAGTTTTGCCAGCATCTATATGTGCGGCGATACCTATATTTCTGTATTTATCTATTGAATATTTTTCGCTCATAAATTTACCATCTAAAATGCGCAAAAGCTTTATTAGCTTCCGCCATTTTATGAGTGTCTTCTCTTTTTTTGATTGCTGATCCTTTGTTAGATGCCGCATCTAATAATTCTTTAAGTAATTTTTCTTGCATACTTTTGTCTGTTCTTTTTCTTGAAGCATCTATTAACCAACGAATTGCTAAAGCCTGTGCTCTATCAGCTCTTACATCCACTGGAACTTGATATGTTGCACCACCGACTCTTCTTGATTTAACTTCTAAATTTGGTTTTACATTTTTAAGAGCTTCATTAAAAACTTTAATTGGATCATCATTCGTTTTAGTTTTAATTAATTCAAGAGTTTTATATAAAATTTTTTCAGCAACTGTTTTTTTTCCTTGATACATTAAAGAATTCATAAATTTAGTAACAACTTTTGATTTATAAACTGGATCTGGACTTACATCTCTTTTAGTTTGTTTTCTTCTTCGTGACATAATTATTTAGGTCTCTTTGCTCCGTATTTAGATCTTTGTTGTTTCATTTTTGTAACACCTTGAGTATCGAGAACTCCTCGAATAGTATGGTAACGTACACCCGGTAAATCTTTTACTCTTCCTCCTCTTATCATGACTACTGAGTGCTCTTGTAAATTATGACCTTCTCCTGGAATATAACTAGTAACTTCAAATCCGTTAGACAAACGAACTCTGGCAACTTTTCGTAACGCTGAGTTAGGTTTTTTTGGGGTCGTTGTATAAACTCTAGTACACACTCCTCTTTTTTGAGGCGATGCTTCTAGTGCAGGAACTTTGTTCCTTACTTTTGGTTTAACTCTTCCTCGTTTCACGAGTTGATTAATCGTAGGCATAAATTTNAAATTTAAAAAATTAATAATTTAAGGATAGAAAATAAGGTCGAAACCTAAAATCTGGTAGGAGTTTAAGTGCTTGAGAGCCTTACTTGCTACCTTAAAAAAGTGTGGGCATAATACTTAAATTACGCGAAAGGTCAAATTGTAGTTGTATAAAAAACTGCTTAATTGATGTTGAAAAACTTAGCTAATTACTACTTAGTAACTGCTAATTGCTCAGGGACTTTTGCTTTGCTGTTTTGAAGCTCCATGTCTCTTTCACGAGCAATTTTAGAGAATTTAAATGTGCTATCNCCCGTTCCCGCTGGAATTAATCTGCCGACAATAACGTTTTCTTTCAAGCCATGAAGTACATCAACTTTACCTTTNATTGCTGCCTCAGTAAGAACTCTTGTTGTTTCTTGAAATGAAGCTGCAGAAATAAATGATTTAGTCTGTAATGAAGCTTTTGTAATACCTAGTAATACTGGATCAACTTTTGCAGGGGCCTTGCCTTCTGAAACTAATTTTTTATTTAATTCATCTAGATCAATTTTATCAACCAATTCTCCAACTAAGAAAGATGTGTCTCCTGAAGCCTTAATTTCAACTTTTCTTAACATTTGTCTAACAATAACTTCGATGTGTTTATCGTTAATTATAACTCCTTGTAATCTGTAAACTTCTTGAACTTCGTCTATAAAGTAATTTGCAAGAGCTTCTACTCCTAAAATTCTTAAAATATCATGAGGAGCTGGACTTCCATCTAATAAATATTCTCCTTTTTTAATTTCTTCGCCTGGATTGAAGTTAACTTGTTTTCCTTTTGGAATTAAATAAGTAGATTCAATTCCTGCTTTTGATTTAATTGTAATTTTAAGTTTTCCTCTAACTTCTTTTCCAAATTCAATTTTACCNTCATTCTCAGCAATGATTGCTCCTTCTTTTGGCTTTCTTGCTTCAAATAATTCAGCAACTCTTGGTAATCCTCCAGTAATATCTTTTGTTTTTGAAGTTGCTTTAGGTAATCTNGCTAATACGTCTCCTGCATTAATTTTATCGCCNTCTTCAACTGATAAAATTGTTTCTGGAACTAAATAATATCTTGCTTCGTTATCGTCTGCTTTTTTAACNACTTTTCCTTTGCTATCTCTTAATGTAAGTCGTGGTTTAAGATCAAGATTCTTAGATTGACCTCTCCAATCTAAAACAACTTTAGAAGAAATTCCCGTAGCTTCATCTGTAGAATCTGTAATCGATGCCCCATCAATTAAATCTACAAAATTAACAATACCATCAGTTTCTGAAATAACTGGCAAAGTATATGGATCCCACTCACAAATTTTTTGACCTTTTTTAACTGGTTGATCTGGTTTTGCAAAAAGTTTAGATCCGTATGGAATTTTATACATTGCNACGTTCGTGCCATTTTTTTCAATAATAATTTCAGTATTTCTTCCCATCACTATTAGTTCTTTTTTGGAATCTTCAATTAAGTTTTGATTAGAAACTTTTAATACTCCTTCTGAAGGAGCGATTATTGAGGACTCTTGTTTAATTTGNGCTGTGCCTCCAACGTGGAAAGTTCTCATTGTAAGCTGTGTTCCTGGCTCTCCAATTGATTGAGCNGCTATCATTCCAACACACTCACCTATTGATACTAATCTTCCTCTTGCTAAATCTCTTCCGTAACAAGTTATGCAAATTCCATCTTTTGCTTCGCAAGTAATTGGTGAATAAACATCTATAGATTTAACTCCTGAAGCATCCATTAATTCACATTGTTTTTCTTCAATTAACTGTTTTGCTTTAACGATAACATCTCCAGTGTTTGGAGCTTTAATATCTTTAGCAGCAATTCTTCCTAAAGATCTTTCTGTTAAAGATACGATGATATTACCGCCTTCTATAATCTCGCTAATATTAATATGTTTTTTAGTTCCGCAGAATTTAAGTCTTACGATAACATCCTGGGAAACATCGCATAATCTTCTTGTTAAATATCCAGAGTTTGCAGTTTTTAAAGCTGTATCCGCAAGTCCTTTTCGTGCTCCGTGAGTAGATGTAAAATATTCCAAGACTGTTAAGCCCTCTTTGAAGTTTGAAATAATAGGTGTTTCAATAATCTCTCCAGATGGTTTTGCCATTAGTCCTCTCATACCAGCCAATTGCTTCATCTGAGCTGCAGAACCTCTGGCTCCAGAATCTGCCATCATGAATATAGAGTTAGTTGTTATTGAGCCGTCTTCTTTATTGATTTTAGATGCAGAGATATTTTTCATCATCTCGCTTGCAATTTTATCTGTACATTTAGACCATTGGTCTACAACTTTGTTATATTTCTCGCCTTTAGTAATTAAACCTTCAGAATATTGAGTTTCATA
>B570J29591_1000170_pt1 | contig 7998 bp, 10 predicted proteins | sample LakMenE22Apr09ns_FD_29591 | JGI IMG/M metagenome (IMG submission 29591) | reverse complement strand
CGGCAGGTCAACTTGGNGCAACCCATTCACAATCCTTTGAAGCATTTTATGCCCACGTTCCAGGCTTGAAAGTTATTACACCATCTAATCCATACGATGCAAAAGGCTTATTGAAAGCGGCTATTCGCGACAACGATCCAGTTGTGTTTTTAGAATCAGAAAAAATGTACGGCGACAAAGGAGAAATTCCTGAAGGAGAATATATCATTCCGATTGGAGTAGCAGATGTTAAAAGAAAAGGAACCGATGTTACGATTGTAACTTTTGGAAAAATCATAAAAGTTGCTTTCGAAGCAGCAGATGTGTTAGAAAAAGAAGGTATCTCTGTTGAAGTAATCGACTTGAGAACTGTACGCCCTATCGATTACGCATGTGTTGTTGAATCTGTAAAGAAAACCAACCGATGTGTTGTGGTGGAAGAGTCTTGGCCATTAGCTTCTATTTCTTCTGAGATAGCATACCATTTGCAACGATATGCATTTGATTATCTAGATGCTCCAGTTATGCGTGTTACGCAAACAGATACTCCTTTTGCATTTTCGCCTACTTTGATTGAAGAAGCTTTGCCAAATGTTGAAAGAATAGTTAAAGCAGTTAAAAGCACTTTATATAGAAACTAATTTATTTGCAAAATGAGTTTTATACTCCTGCAGCTTCTGTTTGCAGGAGTTTTTTGTTTTAAAGAATTACAGTCTCAATCATTGCCGTAATGCATATATGCAATTAGAATGTCTCCTTTTTTAAACTTTTCAGATTAATGTTACACATTCCAATTTTGGGCTCTTTAGCTTTCATTTTGTAATTTAATTAAAGATGTAAACACTTAATTGTGAAAAAACTTGCTTTTTTTTTGCTCACTAGTTGGATTTTAAAATTAAATGGATATCTTTGCACCCCTCAAAGTGCGTTTGGGGTATTTATTTATTTTATAAAATTAAGAGTATTTTATGCCAACTATTCAACAGTTAGTTCGCAAAGGAAGAACAGCGGTAGTAAAGAAAAGCAAGTCTGCCGCACTTGATTCATGTCCACAGCGTAAAGGGGTATGTGTAAGAGTTTACACCACTACTCCAAAAAAACCGAACTCCGCGATGCGTAAAGTAGCAAGGGTGCGTTTAACCAATGGTAAAGAGGTTAATGCATACATCGGTGGTGAAGGTCACAACCTACAAGAACACTCTTTAGTGCTTGTTCGTGGCGGAAGAGTAAAAGATTTACCTGGGGTTCGTTACCACATCGTTCGTGGTGCGGAAGACACAGCCGGTGTAGAAGGAAGAACTCAACGTCGTTCTAAGTATGGAACAAAAAGACCTAAACAAAAATAATTAAAGCTTTTAAGACATGAGAAGAAGAAAAGCCAAAAAAATTGCGATACTACCAGATCCAAAGTTCAATGACGTTGTTGTAACAAAGTTTGTGAACAACCTAATGTACGATGGTAAAAAGAATTTAGCATTTAAAATATTCTACGAGGCAATTGAAATCGTAGACAAAAAAATCGAAGACCAAGAAGGTTTAGATGTGTGGAGAAAAGCATTAGAAAATGTAACTCCAGTTGTTGAGGTGCGTAGCCGTCGTGTAGGTGGTGCAACATTTCAAATACCAACACCCGTTCGTGAAGATAGAAAAGCTTCCCTTGCTATGAAATGGTTGATCGGATACTCTAGAAAGAGAAACGAGAAAACAATGGCTGGTAAATTAGCTTCTGAAATCATTGCTGCTTCCAAAGAAGAAGGTGCTGCATACAAGAAGAAAGAAGATACATTAAGAATGGCTGAGGCTAACAAAGCATTCTCACATTTTAGATTTTAAGTAACATGGCAAGAGATCTTAAATATACACGTAACATTGGAATTGCAGCTCACATTGATGCTGGTAAAACAACGACTACGGAACGTATTCTTTATTACGGAGGGGTGAGCCACAAAATTGGTGAAGTACACGATGGTGCTGCAACAATGGACTGGATGGAGCAAGAGCAAGAAAGAGGTATTACAATTACTTCTGCTGCAACAACTTTAGATTGGGTTTATAGAAAAAATAAATACCACGTTAATATTATTGACACACCGGGACACGTTGACTTTACAGTTGAGGTGAATCGATCATTAAGAGTTCTAGACGGTTTAGTTTTCTTGTTCTCAGCAGTTGATGGTGTAGAACCACAATCTGAAACAAACTGGCGTTTGGCTAATAACTACAATGTTCCAAGAATTGGTTTTGTTAATAAAATGGACCGATCAGGTGCAGATTTCCTTAACGTTTGCCGTCAGGTAAAAGAAATGTTAGGAAGTCATGCTTTGCCACTTCAAATTCCAATTGGTGCTGAAGATGATTTTAAAGGTGTTATCGATTTAATCAACTTCAAAGGAATCGTTTGGAATGAGCACGATCAAGGAATGACGTTTCAAGAAGTTGAAATTCCAGCTGATATCCTAGAAGAAGCTACTGAATATAGAGAGAAACTATTAGAAGCAGTAGCAGAATTCAATGAAGAATTAATGGAGAAATATTTTGAGGATCCACAGTCTCTTACAGAAAGAGAAATTTTGGATGCCTTGAGACAAGCTACAATTACTGGTAAAGTTGTACCAATGATGTGTGGTACTGCATTTAAAAATAAAGGTGTTCAGGCAATGTTGGATATGGTAATGGAAATTCTTCCTTCGCCATTAGATGTTGAAGCAATTGTTGGTATCAATCCTAAAACAGAGGAGCCAGCTTCGCGTCAGCCTTCATTTGATGAGCCTTTCGCTGGTTTAGCTTTTAAAATCGCAACAGATCCATTTGTTGGTCGTTTGTGTTTTGTCCGAGCATACTCAGGTAAATTACCTGCAGGTTCTTACGTTTACAATACTCGTTCAGGTCAAAAAGAACGTATTTCTCGTATTTTCCAAATGCACGCAAACAAACAAAATCAGATTGATGAATTAGGAGCTGGTGATATTGCTGCAGTTGTTGGATTTAAGGACATTCGTACAGGTGACACACTTTGTGCAGAAGGTTTCCCAATTGTTTTAGAATCAATGGACTTCCCAGATCCAGTTATCGGGGTTGCAATTGAACCTAAGACTCAAGCAGATATGGATAGACTTTCAACAGGTTTATCAAAATTAGCTGAAGAAGATCCTACTTTCCGTGTAAATACAGACGAAGAGTCAGGACAAACGATCATTTCTGGAATGGGTGAGCTTCACCTTGAAATCATTATTGACCGTTTGAAACGTGAGTTCAAAGTGGAAGTTAATCAAGGAGCTCCTCAGGTAACGTATAGAGAAGATATTACAGCTTCTGTAAATCACCGTGAGATCTACAAGAAACAATCGGGTGGACGTGGTAAATTTGCGGATATCGTTGTTAAAATTTCTCCACAGGATAATGCAGAGAAAACAGGATTAGAATTCGTTAACTCTATCAAAGGAGGTAATATTCCACGTGAATTTATTCCTTCAGTAGAAAAAGGATTCAAAGAATCAATGAAAAATGGTATTTTGGCAGGTTACCCTGTTGAAGCTATGAAAGTTGAGTTGTTAGATGGTTCTTTCCATGCTGTCGATTCAGATTCATTATCTTTCGAATTAGCAGCTAAGATGGCATATCGTGCAGCTTTGAAAAACTGTAAACCTATTTTGTTGGAGCCAATTATGAAATTGGAAGTAATAACTCCTGAAGAAAATATGGGTGATATCGTTGGTGATTTAAATCGCCGAAGAGGATTAATGAAAGGTATGGATGATAAAAATGGAGCTAAAGTTCTTAAGGCTGATGTTCCTTTATCAGAAATGTTTGGATACGTTACGCAATTGCGAACAATGTCTTCTGGTCGTGCAACTTCAACCATGGAATTCTCACATTTTGCAGAAGCTCCGAAGAATGTTGCTGAAGCGGTTGCTTCAAAAAATTAATGGTAAAAATTCAGCTAAAATAAACAAGTAGATGAGCCAAAAAATAAGAATAAAATTAAAATCATATGATCACAATTTAGTAGATAAATCTGCTGAGAAAATTGTAAAAACTGTTAAGGCGACCGGTGCAGTTGTTAGTGGACCAATTCCATTGCCAACACACAAGCGTATCTATACAGTATTGAAGTCTCCACACGTTAACAAAAAAGCGCGTGAGCAGTTTGAATTGTGTTCATATAAAAGATTATTAGATATTTACAGTTCTTCTGCGAAGACTGTAGATGCACTAATGAGATTAGAGTTGCCTAGTGGGGTTGACGTTGAAATTAAAGTTTAATAATTTAATAGTTAAAGTATGCCAGGAATAATTGGTAGAAAAGTCGGAATGACTAGCATCTACAGTGCCGAGGGTAAAGCAATGCCATGCACAGTTATAGAAGCAGGTCCTTGTGTCGTAACTCAGGTTAAGACACAAGACAGAGATGGTTACGAGGCAGTTCAATTGGGATTTGGAGTCCGCAAGGAAAAAAATACTCCAAATGCATTGAAAGGTCACTTTAAAAAAGCAAACACGGCTCCAAAAGCTAAGTTGGTTGAATTTAAAGGTTTCGATAACGTAAATCTTGGTGACCTGGTTGACGTGAATCTCTTCGAAGAAGGAGAATTCGTTAGTATAGTAGGAACATCGAAAGGAAAGGGTTTCCAAGGGGTTGTTAGACGACACGGTTTTGCCGGTGTTGGACAAGCAACACACGGACAACACAACCGTCTTCGTGCTCCAGGTTCAATTGGTGCATGTTCTTATCCTGCGCGCGTATTCAAAGGTATGAGAATGGGCGGTCAAATGGGTAACACACGTGTTGTGATGGAAAACCTGGTAGTTTTAAAGGTTCTTGCTGATAAGAATTTAATCGTGGTGAAAGGATCAATTCCTGGATCTAAAGGTTCAACCGTAACAATTTTGAAGTAATGGAAGTAAAAGTATTTGACGCGAAAGGAAAAGCTACTTCAAAAAAGGTAACGCTTTCAGATTCAGTTTTCGGAATTGAACCAAATAATCATGCTATCTATTTAGATGTTAAGCAACACTTGGCAAATCGTCGTCAAGGAACGCACAAAGCTAAAGAAAGAGCTGAAATTTCTGGTTCTACAAGAAAAATCAAAAAACAAAAAGGAACAGGTGGTGCTCGTGCTGGTAGTATCAAGTCAGGAACACGTGTTGGTGGTGGTCGAATTTTCGGACCAAGACCAAGAAACTACCATTTTAAGTTAAATATCAAGTTAAAAAGATTGGCTAGAAAATCAGCTTTCTCTTATAAAGCTCAAAGTGAGTCTATCATGGTGCTTGAGGATCTTCAATTTGATGCAGCAAAAACGAAAGATTTTAAATCTTTGTTGGCCGCTTTGAAACTTGAAAACGAAAAAGTTTTGATGATTTTAGGAGACAAAAATGACAATGTTTACTTGTCTTCACGAAACTTAGGTAGAGTTAAGGTTGTTACCGCAGATTCAGTTAATACATATGATGTGTTAAATGCGAAAAAAGTGGTAATGGCAGAAAGTTCAATTGAAGTAATCGAAAAGATTTTAAACTAATTGATTATGAAAGATATTATTAAAAAGCCAATTATTACAGAAAAAGCAACAGGTACAAGTGAGAAATTTAATCGCTTTACTTTTGCAGTTGATAAAAAGGCAAATAAAATAGAAATTAAAAAAGCTGTCGAGAAAATGTACGGGGTAAGTATTACCGAAGTTCGTACAATGAATTATGGCGGTGGTAAATCCTCTGTTAAATTTACTAACAAAGGTATCGTTGAGCAACCAAGTAAACAATGGAAAAAAGCTATTGTTACTGTTGCAGATGGAGAAACGATCGATTTATTTAATAATTTTTAAGCGTTGACTTATGAGTCTTAAAAAATTCAAGCCTATTACTCCAGGGCAAAGACACAAGATCAATAGTGATTATTCTGAAATCACAACAAATGTTCCTGAAAAGAGCCTTGTTGCGCCGATGAAGAAATCTGGAGGTCGAAACAATGACGGTAGAATGACCATGCGTTACATGGGTGGAGGTCACAAACAAAGATACCGAATCATTGATTTTAAAAGAGACAAGCACGATGTGCCTGGTACAGTTAAAGAGATTGAATACGATCCAAACCGTACAGCTCATATTGCATTGTTATTTTATGCAGATGGTGAAAAGCGTTACATTATTGCTCCTAACGGATTGAAAGTTGGGGATATTGTAGTCGCAGGAACAACTGCTGCGCCAAATGTAGGAAATGCACTTTTCTTAAGTGATATCCCTCTTGGTACTGTAATTCATAATATTGAATTAAAACCTGGTAAAGGTGGTGCCATTGCTCGAGGAGCAGGTACTTACGCTCAATTGAACGCTCGTGATGGTCGTTATGCAATTGTTAAAATGCCTTCTGGTGAAACTAGAATGATTTTAACAACATGTATGGCTACAATCGGGTCTGTATCAAATTCTGAACACAACTTAGTAGTTTCTGGTAAAGCTGGACGCTCTCGTTGGTTAGGTCGTCGTCCGCGTGTACGTGGTGTAGTTATGAATCCAGTCGATCACCCAATGGGTGGTGGTGAAGGTAAAAACTCAGGAGGNCACCCTCGTTCACGTAATAGTATTCCAGCAAAAGGGTACAAAACACGTGATAAGAAGAAGTATTCAGATAAGTTTATCATCGAAAGAAGAAAAAAATAAGTAAGATATGAGTCGTTCGTTGAAAAAACCACCTTTTGTACATTACAAGTTAATGAAGCGAGTGGATGATGCGCAAGCATCAAGTAGCAAAGCTGTGATCAAAACATGGTCGCGTGCTTCAACTATAACTCCTGATTTCGTAGGGTTAACGTTTGCTGTACACAATGGTAACAAGTTTATTCCAGTTTTCGTAAGTGAAAATATGGTCGGACACAAGTTAGGTGAATTTGCACCTACTCGTAATTTCCGTGGCCATGGAGGGAATAAAAAGGATAAGAAAAGATAATTTTTAATACCAAAGTCATGGGTGCTAGAAAGAGATTAAGAGCTGAAAATATAAAATTGGAGAAAACAACGTTAGCAATGGCGCGTTTGAATGATTCTCCAATTGCTCCAAGAAAGATGAGATTAGTTGCAGATCTTGTAAGGGGAGTAGAAGTTAACAAGGCTCTGAATATATTGCAACATAATTCAAAAGATGCCTCTACAAGTTTAGGTAAGTTGTTGCGTTCAGCAATTGCAAACTGGGAACAAAAGAACGAAGGTAAAAGTATTGAAGAAGAGACATTAGTAGTAAGATCAATTGAAGTTGGTGGCGGTGCAATGTTGAAAAGAATTCAAGCTGCACCTCAAGGTAGAGCGCATAGAGTAAGAAAAAGATCCAATCACGTTACAGTGGTTGTTGATGGAACAAAATAAGTTAGGATAAAATGGGACAAAAAACAAATCCAATAGGAAATAGGCTTGGTTTCATCCACGGGTGGGAGTCTAACTGGTATGGTGGTAAAAATTACAAAGATAAAATCGTTGAAGACGATCAAATTCGTAAATACCTAAATGCACGTTTATCCAAAGCTAGTATCGCGAAAATTATTATCGAGAGAACGTTGAAACTTGTTACAGTTACAATCAACACTGCTCGACCGGGAGTTATTATCGGTAAGGGAGGACAAGAAGTTGACAAACTGAAAGAAGAGTTAAAAAAATTAACGAAAAAAGAAATTCAAATCAATATATTTGAGGTTAAACGTCCTGAATTGGATGCTCGATTGGTTTCGGATGGTATCGCTCGTCAATTGGAGGCTCGTATTTCTTTCAGAAGAGCAATCAAAATGTCTATTGCCAGTACAATGCGAATGGGAGCGGAAGGAATTAAAGTTAAGATTTCTGGACGTTTGAATGGAGCTGAAATGGCACGTTCTGAAATGTACAAAGACGGTAGAACACCGTTGCATACTTTTAGAGCGGATATCGATTACGCAGTCTCTGAGGCGCATACAACTTATGGCCGTTTAGGCATCAAAGTTTGGATATGCAAAGGAGAAGTGTACGGTAAACGTGATCTTTCCCCAAATATTG
>B570J29591_1000169_pt1 | contig 8009 bp, 3 predicted proteins | sample LakMenE22Apr09ns_FD_29591 | JGI IMG/M metagenome (IMG submission 29591) | reverse complement strand
ACTTCTTGAAATTATGTTTCCAACATCCCAATACCATTTATATTAAGGAACAATGGGAATCTTCTTTTATGGAACATAAATTATCCTTTGACTTATGGTACGATTTAACTGGTTACAAATACTTTGATCAAACTAACGAAGTCCAACCCGTTTCCCAAGAAAATAATTCTTCCTCTCAGTCTTTAAACCTTTTGAATTTCTTGGACAGTTCTACTTTGTCAGACAAAGAAAATCTTACCAACTCAACTTCTTTACGACCTGAGGATATTCCCCTTATCATATATGAAGCAATTGATGTTAACCTTCATATGAAATCTCCTTTTCAGGATCATTTACAATTACTTTATTCCGCCTATACAGATTATGATGAACCAAATAATAAAGATTGGGTAATCAAAAATCTAAATTTCACTAAGGAAGACTTCAAATTGAACGGTAGACTAGCTTGGGCTTTTGTGCCAGCTTATTTTTACGTCCCCGATTTAATTTTTCAATTCTTAGGTCTTTATCCCGTTAGTGAAACTCAGACTCATATTACTTGGATGCTTTTGCATAAAACGATTAAAGAAGCAAACGATGAACTTGATCAAAGTACTTCTGACGATTTTATTCTTCCAAGTGATCAAAAGTCTCCTTGGCACATTTACACAAGCAAAGCTTTTCATGCTAAAAATAAAGCCAATTTAATTGATCATATACAACATTCTTCGGCTTGGACTTATTTTCTTGCAAATAAGGACACTTGCCATTTTACGAAGAAAAACATTTACGATTTATTCATTAGACCACTTGAGCGTATCTTTTCAATCGATTCCATTCTTTCTAACAGATTGATTGAAGCTGTTTCAGATATGAAAGAAAGGAATTGTATTTTTCGCATGGTCATGACTATTTCAGGTTTTACCCCATTCATGGATGACTATTTTGATTGTCATTATTTAGCTCACAAATTAAGCAAAATTCGTCACTTGTCTTATCATGATTTATCAAACATGAAAGTTATAAAGACAGGTCCTTTGTCCTTAATTTCTCCTTACTCATTTTACGATTCTTGTAGGTTAGACATCCTATTTTCAGAGGATGAAATAACCAAAATTCATGATTTCTTAAAGGAAAAAGTTTTAAGTTCTGATTCTTCTTTTCATGCCATCAGACATTTTCCTCTTTCTATGCGTTTCCTCGACTTACTTGAAAGTTTTGGAGGACGAGACATTAACATGTCAAACCAACTAACAATTCTTGAGATCTTTAATGATCTAATTCATGAACTACATCGAAAAATCTTCAAATCCATCTCCTTATCACTCCTCTCCTAATATTACTTCGATTCCTGAAACTTTAAATTCTTCAAATTCGGTATTTCACCGAAATCCTAACCCTTCTCCTCCTCTTTTTGACCTCACCAAAGCCAACCTAGAGCTACACGACCAGCGCAATAAAATCTACGCACTGGCCAATGTGCTTTCATGCGCTCCCGCGTATGAACAGCCGGAACAGCCCGAGCCGCCTGATATAGCGGTCAGCTCGCACGCCTCTTTGGCGCAAACTTTGGCTCATCTGACAAATTCGGCTCTCGCAATTGAAGCTGACTTTCGAAACTCAACACCAATTTTAAGTCAGTCCAATTCCAGATTTCTTTTCGAAAACACCTCCATCTCCTCCTCTTTTGAAATGGCATCTTACAAGAATACCAAACCTGTTCTGGGAGAACAATCATCAAGATCTTCTAAACAATACTCTTCAGTGGCTCAACGACCTCAGTCAGATCAACAACATCGCTACTATCAAGACGAAGCTCGTCGAACTCGACAAGAAGACAACTATTCGGACGTCAGAGCACCTCTTCAAAAACAAAGGCAAGTCCAACAACGAACAAAGACTAGTCCGAGAGAATATCAGCCTCCAAGATCGACTAGATCGGTTCAACCGGCAATGGCTCCATCGCGCCCGGTTCGGGAGAACTATTCTTATGACAGAAACGAATCATCTCCTCCTCCTCGTTCACAGCAGCATCCAAGAGAACAGCACCAACAACCTGCTCGACTCCGGGAACAACGACAGGATCAACATCCTGATGATGAAGAGACAGAAGAACAACTTAGGGAACAACCGAAAGAACAAAAGAGAGACTTTGCTCAGGTAAACAATAAGAAGAAGAACCTGACACATACTCAAGCAGTAAGTCTCAGAGTAGTACCAAGAGGACGTACTCTCCCTCACATCACCAACGGTCACGTTGCCAGAAGGATTTCAGATCGAGAACTCCAACACCGTCTGGGCGAAGAAATCCACCAATCTGACTTAACCAAAGCGATTCAGATCCCTGCCAGCATCGAAGGCTTCGGCACAGTTTTTTGGACAACAACAAATCTGATGAAAAACGTACCAAAGTGGACGAGAATCCCTCACTCAGGGAAAACCATCGTCAACGTCATCGACCCACCCTTCCACTGCCATCGAGATCATCCCGAACGTTACCATGACGGGTTAGACCTCGCCATCTTTCCGGCAGACGACAACCTCTACACCAGAGACATCTCCTTCACGTCAAGGAAAAGAGGATCTGACTGGTTCCTCCAAATCCGTGAAGATAGAAAACTCAAAGAAGGCACCTGGGAAGAAGCTTTCATCTTCATCCACTACGACAAAGTCGACTTCCTGATCGACCAGCTTCTCCTTTTGCTGGAAACTCCTCTTCCTCCAGCTCAAGACATGATCAGAGAAACAGCAGGCACCTACACATCGTCTTTCGTAGAAGACTACGGCCGTCGCGTCTACTACTACATCGACATCATCCAAGAGTCCTACTTGGACGGATGGCTCCGTATGGTCCACATCTCGCAGGAGACCGTCAATCCGGACCCCACCTTCCTCGGCGACATCTCCTTCCCGTGGCACGAAATGGACTTCTTTGTCCGGAAGCTCCAAGGTTTTAAGGTCAACACATAAAACCTGACAAACGACGTGGACACAGTTAGCTAGGAAAACACGTAAGAAAAACAAAAAAAAATATGGAATAAACAAAGAAACCAAATAAAAACTTTAAAAATCAAAAAAATTATAAAAACTTGACAAAATACATAAAAATATTAACGTAGTATTAGTTTAATCTCTGCTTGATGATTTATTAGAAATTCATCCAATTTAGCTTTCTTTGATCTCAATTACATTTATAATTTATTATTATTTCAAGTATTTAATTTTGTGAAACGTAATGCACCACTTGATGTATATACTGACTTCACACATTTTATTAATTTTAAGGGAACTGTAGTAATGCACAAATTGTTGTATATACTATCATTTCTCGCAAAAACCATTCTACAACAAAAACCAATCACATCATTTTAAATCTTTCGGACTTAAAAGTCCTTCCGACAACAAACGATGCACAATTGAAATAATCACGAATCTTCTAGTCTTCAAGTGATTATCTGTCGCATAATGGAATAAAAACTCATCCAGGCAATGGAAGTCAGCTAAATTAAAGTCTTTTTCAAGACTGGCTACTTCTTCCACGCATGAGCTCTTTTATGTCCATAGCCTTAATCTTTTGAATATCTTCAGCTAAGAACAGGCTAAATTGTAATTTGAGATCGAAAACATTTACACTAGAGCAGTTATTAGGAATCGAGACAATGAACTAGGCACGACTTAGTTATAATGCTCAATTTTTGATACCCACACGTCTTCGGGAATGTTGTTCTAACATATATCCATTATAATAAGCTTTGCCAGCTGGGAGACGACGGAATGACCCGTATTCATGGCAGTGTCATTTGACTGACCACTTTTGTACAGTTAACTTTGATTGGTTGAATGGCCACCATCTTAAAAGCAGGCAGACACCTTCAGTCTTCTGTAAACACAGTGGCGATAACTATCTAGGCCTGAAAAGGTAATTTAGGTCATTACTTTGCATCGGACATTTTTGTTTTCCTGTTCCACAGGGTGATTGGTAAAACCACGACTCAACCAAATATCATGTTAACGGTCATTAGGTATCAACAGAGTTTGACTATTTTTCTGAGCAGAAATCAAATCTGATTATCTGAGTGACTCTGTCAAAATTGATTTGGTATCGCATTAAGCAATTAAATGGTAAAGAAGTTTACTTCACTTCCACTTCTTACGGTATTATAAATTAGTTGACAGTAGACTTTTATAATGACGACACGACTTTTGACTCACGACGTTTAACCTTTTCTCGACCCAACAACCGAGCTTCCGCTTCCGTAAGTTAAGCGGTCCCTCGTACCAAGTATTTCCAGGATAAAAAGAGGGCTCGCTTCCTCGTGTCCAACTGGTACGACACCGACATCGTACTTCGGACGGTCATCTCGACAGAGGCGAGGCACTCGTCGACAACGCTGGATCGCAGGCCAAGATCCGGACCATGATCAGTCACACAATTCACATCGTTCGATACCCTCTGACGAATCGTTTTCGCTCTACATGGCTCAATTCAGCACAAATTCAAGTTTAAAGAAAGTTGAAGAACATCAAGCGACGACAGAAAGATTATCATTATTTAATGTATCATTGTAGTCTTGAAGAAAAACTTTTAATTGAAAGTACCCTAACCTAAGTTCAAAAACAATTCTTTGGAAAAGAAAAACGCTTATTTTAAACTTAATCTTAGACATTAAAATCAAAATTTATTTTATTTTAAGAATGAACAGCATATTGGAGAGCTCCAATTTAAATTCAATTCTTTTTGGCAAATGTAGTAACATTTTTATCCTATTTTATCCCAATTATTAAATAAAACCTATGTTTCAAAAATAATTTCAGATTCAACATACATAATATCACACATAATACCGAGCATGAAAACAGTAATTTTAAAATTTAAATTATGTCGATTACATAAAATCTCTCAAAAATTGCATTTTTGAGTTATTTTATCTGTAAAAGTGTCATTCGGCCTTTCTGACAGAAACCCCGACTCCCACTTTCCGGGGGCTGTTACGATTTTAATAATCTTACATAATTTCANATACTAAAATTACTTGANTTAAATTCACTTCAATTTAAATGTCACCTCATGTCAAGAGAAAGGACTTCTGTCACATCATGTCAAACCAAAAGCTCTCTCACTATCTTTCCTTTCCTCACTTTAGAAACACGTTATAATGCTACAATTGTTTTTCACTCTTCTGCCGAACACTAAAATGTTCATCCCTTTGAGATGGACTCAAAAAGTAAAAACAGAAACAAAAGATAGACTCAACTCAACTTTTCACCTACTCCATTGCGCAAGAATACCCTAACCGACTTTTCACCCTATTGCACCATAGCACAGAAAATTTTACTTTAATCTAACTTGAACTCTGGTCTAGTTAGGTTATTCGAAATGGAGCTTAAAATCTTCTATTTCAAATAAGGTAACGTTTCAACATTTGCAGATAACTTTTATTTTAACTTTGGCAAACTTTTCTGTTCAAAATTAATTTTATATTATTTCCCACAATTCAAAACAATTTTGTAATCATTTAAAAATATGTCGATTCCATTTGTATTTCAATTCATTTAATTTCTCGAAAAACATGCTACGGTAAAAATAAAAGAAATCTGAAATTAAAATATCTTTTTCTCATTCGCTCAAAATATATTTTACGATTTCATCAAGCAACGGCTTATGCCTGTAATTAGGTTAACGCAGTCTACACCGAGTGTTGTTGAGACCTTCCTACGGAATCAAAACGATATCCTCTGAAGGCTCTAATTTTGGCATTGTAATAAGACACGTCAGAGATTTAAAGCTCTTGCAGCGATATACTTTTGAGGCATATCCGTTAGACGGAATGCACCGAGTAATCGTTACTGCTCCAGTGATAACGACTGGCACAAAGCAGTTTTAAGAGGAGCAAGTCATCGTCGCGGGAAAAGAGAAACGAGATCCTCACGTTTCCCGTTGATAGGTTGGCCGGGATTGAAACCCTCGCGTCCAGCTCCGGAATGGGATAACGACCCACTTCTGGCAGACTTTTAAGGCTTGAATGGGATAACGACCCACTTCTAGTAACATCTCGGTGATCTTGTAAAGCTTATCTAGATTATTTGTATCGGTAGGTTTTCAAGATAAACATGGCGACACACGACATAGGATTCGAAACGAAGTCCTCTCGATATTGATCGGAGTCTCCGTTATTCTTTACTTTTAAGCATACAATTGCACAAACTCAAATTCTCAGCCTAACATTTTTACATACTCCTTTTATAACCCATTTTATACATGTCTCTTGTCGGTTTTGAGCATATCTCTCATTTCACCACATTTGGTTATGACACGGTTCATCAACGACAAGGCTTATATAATCTGACTTATAACTGGATTGAGAAGTCTCATTTATAATTCGAACTGGCTTCCTAGAGGCTCAACACCAAAGTAATACTTCGGAAATTGGCACTCGTCACGTGAGTCAAATCTCACTCCTAAAGCGATCTTTTTCTTTGAAGTTCAGTGTGTTGGTAGCTTCGGAGATTAGCTTTGTTTAATGAGGCAAGATTTACAGTTGATTTTCAAAAAAGAGGGTGGTGATAACATTTACAACACACACTTTGATCTCGCGGAATGCAACCTCTGCTTAGTCCAAACCGAATCCGTTCATTTAGGTTATGCCGATTCAACCGAGTCTAACTTTGGAAGTATATCCACATTTTTCTTGTTAGTATCCGATCTGCTACTCAAACACAGGCTAGTGAGTACATCGATCGATGCCAGACCTAGGTAAATGTTATCAAAGTCCCAAAGTCCATCCTTGCTTGCAACGATGCTTCTTGACTATAAAGCAAAAATCAACTGTACTTCCATTTCTCTGATGGGAATCACAAAACACACATACACAGGAGCGCCATTTTGTCTTAGAGTTATATAAGGAATAGTGATTTTTTTTTAAGCTCACATTACGATGCCAAACTCACTCATTTCTTATCTAAGAGCGACTCTTTCATGTATTTTTCATGTTTTCCAGCCTAGAAACAATTTTCATGTTAACACAGCTACTCAAACAGATGCTTATTTTAAAGGTTTTGATTCAACGTATGTTTCGTATAAAACAAACTTACCTTACGATGGTCATTTTATAAACTTTAGCTCTGAGATAGCCACTCACTTTAAAAATTATCAACCAAGCTTTATCACTCACATTTATGATAGACTAGGTTATAATGCACACACAAAATTTCATGCGTTCACTAATCAGATTTGGGCTTTTGATCTAGACACTGAAAGTTTTGAAGTTTTTCACGGTCTATCTTCTATCGCAAAACTCATTCCTGATAAATTAAAAACAGCCATTTCTGTTAATCAAGAATTTTGTAGAGATCCGACGGAAGATGGTTCTTTCCTTACTTCCCTCATTACAGATCTTTTATCTTTTTACCAGAAACTCCTGCTGGACCGTAAAAATAAAGTCTTTCCTTTGACTGTAGAAATTTTGCATTCTACTTTTTCTGATCCACCGCATTTTTCCATTAATGCTTCTAACAAACATATGAAAGAATTATCTATGGAAGATGTAATTATTCAGTTTAGCGAACTACTGTCTCACTTTAAGTTACTTTTGCTAATAAGAGAACCAGCTCTTTTGGAAACTAATGCTGCTCTCATTAAAACTTATGCTTCAGCAATTGTTACTTACTTTTATTATTATGAAAGAACAGTTCGCCCCCTTTTACTGAAATTAACAAGATCCAGGAAATATTCTAAGCATGAACCAAAGTCCTCCTGCAACTCCACTTAAACATCGACTTAGGAAACGTATTATTAAACCTCCTCCTAATAAACCGATTGATGAATATTCTTGGCTTGACAAGGATACTTTATCTGCTAAAACGGTACCAGGTCCTTCATCTAAGTTTACTAGGCCAACTAAGCTTAAACCTTTCGATTCATGTAATTCTAATGGCAATTCTTATGTTCCCATTAAACCTTCTATGTCAACTTTGGACATTAATCATGATTTAGTCAAACCTTCCATTATTCAGGAAAATGAACATACTTA
>B570J29591_1000167_pt1 | contig 8069 bp, 1 predicted proteins | sample LakMenE22Apr09ns_FD_29591 | JGI IMG/M metagenome (IMG submission 29591) | reverse complement strand
CCTGTTAGCTACNTTGACACAATCGCCCGAGTGTGCATCCAGGCCACATCCATCACATTTAGCATCCTTTGNTTGTTTNGGTCTTTCTGCGAACATCACGCGCTTGTGGCTGAAGTGGTCTAGGCCGTCACTGTCCTTGCGACGTCCTCGTCCGCCACCCCTACCCCCTGCTCCATCACCCCTACCCCCTACTCCATCATCATGGCGAATCTGGGGCCTCATTGGCGTGTCCTGCACCAAGCTGGCAGCCCGCTTCTTCATTTTCTCCCTACCGTTCTTTTCGTCGTTCTCGACAATCCCGATGATGAACTTGACCGCGACTGGCGCCATTNCGTTGAACGACTGCAANGCAGCGCTAAACTCACCATCTTGTTCACCCTTGAGCTTCTTGAGGTATTCCTTGATGGTGAAGTCACTCTTACCGACGGTAAAGACGATGTGGAAGAAGATCATGTGCAAGAGCGTATCCTGGTTGATTGGCCCGAATTTCCGCACATGTCGCTCGAAGTCGTACTCCAGTTCCTGCAGAATTGGCTTCAAGTATCCGAAGTGCTTCTTCCAGCGCTCTTCTCCACTGTTCACGATTTTGAACATGCTCTCTCCTGCGTCGGTGATCTCTGGATCCTCCAAGCATCCTTTTGCAATGACAAGCGCGGACCAGGCCTCCACTAGGGCGTTTCCGATATCTGGCAGTCCCACGCCGGATTCTTCGCCCGCATAAGCCTGCCTGATGTCCGTCGAAAGGGGCTCCAGAAATAGTTTGATGAGTTTCTGGATGATAGCCCCGTCATCGTTGCATCCATCGAGCACCTTCTTGTAGCTTTCCTCTGACAATCTATCCTTCTCAGCCATCATGAGCTTGGAGTAAGCTCCAAGTCCTGCCTCAATGCTTCCGCCCTGGTCCACCATGGTGCGGAACATGTTCGTGAGACCTCCACGCTGCATTACCGGGTTAATCTGCCCCAATGCCTCAATAAAGACACGGCAGACGTTGCACCAGTCTTTTGCCTTTTCTTTCGTAAGCTTCGCGCGCCCAGTCTTTTCCGCATACTGAGTGAGATCGAGCTCTATCATTTGCCTATCCGCTGATTTCAATTTTTCTGATGCGAGCCAACCGCTTCCTTTTTCGATGTTCAACCTCTCCGCGATTTCTTGAATCGCGCGGATGCTCTCCGTCAGTTCCTTGTCCCGGAACTTGTTGGTTGACATGACATTCGTTCCCAGACGGAACGCCATCGCCATCTCACTAGCCTTATTGCGATCGACTACGACACCGCCGAGTGAATTTCTGAACTTCTTCAACTCATCCGTACTTTCACCCACACGATCGGTCTCCGATTTGCAGTCAGCGAATTTCAAATTGTCAATCTCCGCCTCGAGCTGTCTTTTTATCTCAAGCAACTCCACGACCTCCCCGGCCGAATCTCGAAGCTTCCTNGTAAGCTTCGCGTTTGCTTTCTCTGCATTAGCCTCTTGCTCCGCGAGCGCATCTCTGCACTCGGCGCGCATCTGCTCGATTTCCTGCTGAGCATCATCCTCTTTCTCAGCCAGCAGATNTTCTGCATGAGTTTGAAGAGCTTCCATTTGCGCTTTCAAGTCTACACACATATCCTCGGCTTGTTGCATTTCAGAAAATCTCAGACTGATGCCGCTCCTGATTTCCTCAGTGTTGCCACCCGCGATGGCTCCGAAATCGAGAATCCCCTTCTCCGCGGCGAAATATAGGAGCCAGCTGCCCAGCTCCTCCATTTTTTGTTGCGGGATTCGCTCAATTGCAGCCTTCATCGCTGCCTTTTGTTGCAGATATGCAGCGTCCGTCGCTGCATCTTTTCCCGCATCGGACTCGGCGACCTCCTTAGTCTCCTGTCCAGTATTTAAAACAGTTTGATCAGGACTGTTTTCTCCTCTCGAAACATTTTCCATGAATTCAGAGGGTGTATGGAAAGCTGCATCCGCTGCAGGCTCTTCCATTTTCCTTGAAGCCCCTACCTGGGAGCCCCTCACCAGCGCTGGTCTAATACCGCACTTTAACTACTTTGCAGCAGTGTAAGCGATGCAGCACTCCGGGTTTGCACCGGAGGTTTCACAGCGATGGATTGGTTCTACCAGGCGTCTTCTAAAAATTGCTCGCCGAGAACGCCTCTCCAGGGCTCTGGCCTAATTGAATGTATGTTCCACACTCCGTACTTATCTCGGGATTTACGCGTGGGTGTTAACGACGAGCGTGTCCGGTAACAACGGTATAAACAGCCACTCCCTCCGAGTACCACTGCTTGTTGTGTTGTTTTACTTGTTGGCTTTTCGGAAGAAAGAATAAAAACAAAAACCAGAATAGAAAAACAAAAACAATATTCTACACTTAGGTATTTCGAGCTTTGAATTATATATTCTAACACTCCCCCCTCGATGCACCTCAGTCTAGATATACTAGTCGAAGATACTATGTTCTGTTCTCCTATGGGATGTCTAAGCCCTTGTACCTCATTTAAGCATATGTGGCTAACAAGAAGTAACTATCGGCGTACTGTACCAAAACTCCCTTTTGTGTTACTGTTATTCTGTATGCTTCCTTACTGCCAATTATGGCTTCTATTGCCTCCTTATGCTTCTTTGGCACGAGTGCTTTAGTCATCACATCCGCCCAATTGAGTTCGGTAGAGATGTATCTAACTCTTATCTCCCCCATCTTGATACTCTCTTGAACACTGCGAAACTTGACGTCGACGTGCTTCATGCGTCCCGCAGCACTGCACTCATTCTCAGCCGTCATAATCGCCGCTTTATTGTCCTCGAAGCACAACGTCGGTTCCTTTTGCTCAAACCCTAGACCTTTCGCAAGCTGTCGCAAGTATCGCACTTCACATGTCAAATCCGACAAAGCCACATATTCACTTTCGGCTGACGATAGAGTCACAATAGATTGTAGCTTGCTTTTCCAGCTTACCAATCCATTGTTGAGGAACGTTGTGTACCCAAAATGACTCCTGCGTGTTAGCTTACACATGGCGAAGCTTGCATCCACCGCTGCGAACAATACATTGGCGAATCCACTTTCCTTATCCTGCGGCGATATGCTCCACGTTATACCCAAATCCTTCGTGTGAACCAAATACTTCACAATTCGCTTAGCAGCAGCTATGAGCTTTGCGTTTGGCCTGCTTAAGTGCCTGGATAGCACGCTCAGAGCGTATGCAACATCAAATCTTACTGTCACTGCCGCGTAGCCGATGCTTCCGATTAGCGATCGGTATAACGTAATCATCTCTTCTGTTGGTTCCTCGACAAAGTCGCTCTCGTTGATTTCGAATCCAGCCTCCAATGGAGTAGCATACGTCCTCGTATCCTCGAGTCCGAATCGTTTCGCCACCCTCTCAATGTAGGCCGCCGCGCTTGCCTTACAACTCCCCTTATCCCGATCCCACGTGTAGGATATACCAAGGAATCTATTCATTTGCCCTTCGGCCGTAATTGCCCATTTCTTCCGGATGTGATTGAAAAATACTTCCCGCAATTCACGATCAGTTGTGGCACAGATGATATCATCTACATAATGCAATAGTAGCATTACCCTGCCAAGCGCATCCTCATATCTATAGATACAATGGTCAACTGCTAGCCTTGTGAATTTTGCCTCGACTTCTTTCCCCGTCTTCGGGCACACCACCTTCATTGTAAATCCGAGTATCTGCTCACTAAGCTGCTGCACGAATTCACGACCTGAAGTTTTTAGACCATAAACCGACTTCAACAGCAGTAACACCTTGCCCGCATATTCCCCTGCTTCAGCTGGTAGACGAACATATACTGCCCGATCTCTTAGCTCTGTTCCTAGAAATGCGCCACTCAGATCGTAGCTTTCCACACTAAACCGTGGGTCAACCGTCAGCGCCACGAGCATCCGTACTGCGCTAAATGCCACGGTTGGAGAGAAGCTGCTGAACGATGAGTCTATACCCGGTATCTCTCCAGTACCTACGACAGCCAGTCGCCCTTTCCACTTTTTAAACTTCTCGACCCCGTCTACGATTTCGTATTTCCTTTTGAACAGCATCTTGCTATTTAGCACCTTTCCCCCACTTTTCAAAACTTCGTCCACGTCTGACTTGGAAACTATTACCCCAACTTGCTGCTCAATGAGCTGTTGGATCTCCGCATCCCCCGCCTTCTCAATCTCCTCCCTTTCGGGGTGCCAATAGCTCCTTCCTGTTACGCGGTTCGTCGTCATATAGCACTTTTTCTCCCAATACATTCACACTGTAGCATCTTCCTTGTTCATCGGTTTTGTTACCACCTTGAACATAGTCATGCCATTTGCTGAGTCTCCTTTCTTCTTGAGCCTCCTCAAATATTGCGAGAAATGTGGCTGCTCTATTTCTCTCGTCTCGCGTCTTGCCCCAGTCAGCTCTTGTGTCACCGTACTCTTTACCCATGACCAGCACGTCCTGCAGCGTCATCAGGTCAAGGTCCTCTGCATCATCCCCAATCCGTTGCGAAGCATACCTTATCCTAAAGAGTTTAGTCGTCTCACTGTAACGCTCTACCACGCCTTCAATAGGCGTCATGTCCTCTCTCTGGCGGGGATTAGTAGATTCAAAGTACCGCCTGACTTTCCGCCCAATAAATCTAGAAAATTTCTGCCTCCCCCCAACTGGGACTTTCCGCTCATCGCTGAAGTCTGTCGCTTCCGCTAACTTATACTTGGCCCCCGTATATGGCTCTGCAAACGTGAACTCTTCAGGCAGATCTTCCAAGAGGTCCACGAGTCCCGGCACCTGCATCTTTTCGCCATCAGTTGCAGTCTTCTCTTCTTCTAGCCGTCTTTGTTTGGCACCACCCACACCATCCACGGCTACCAGCTGGTGCGGTCGCCTGAGATTCTTGCCTGTTCTGCGATCGTCACCTGTCAATCGCGTTTTCCTTTTCATCTTCTCATCAGACTGTGCTTTGTAGCATTCGGCCTCTGTTTTATTTGCATCGTCTCCGTCATCTTTCCGATATGCCAAGTACAACTGGACTTCTCTCTCTTTCTCAGCCAACGCTTCCGTCACGATACCGACCAGCGTTTTCGCATCAAATGGCTGATCCTCCTCCTCATTTTCGTCATTTATATCTTCTACATATCCGAAGGTAGCATTGTTGCGAATTTTCACTGCCAGTGGATAAGCATCTGGGACCACATGCAGCCCATGTGCTGTCGCGAATATTGTTCTTCCGTCAGTGAACAGATGCTGAAATACGCCTGTCGTGCTGTCACACGCGCACCCTAGGTATATGCCTTGCAAGCTTCGGTCCCCGAAGTGCCCACATAGACCTCTCTGCTTCCTCTGCTCCTCACTAAGCAACAGGAAAGCAAGGCATCCGAAAGGCCCAAGCAAGTACTGGTCTAACCGCGGTTGCACCCCGAAATGTGCTTCCCATACGGTAGTTCGCGCCTCCTTGCCTGTAGCTTTTGCACTGCCCTCTTCAACGGCTTCTAATAAAATCAAGTTTGTGATTAGCACCGCGTGTCTTACGGCGAAGAACCACCATCCGACATGCATTCCTGCTCGTTCGAGCATAGCCCTGGCCATTCCCTTCCAGATTCGGTGCCGCACCTCGATCTTGCCGTGGCGGAAGTGCTGTCCGGCCTCTATTTTAGCGCAGTGAGTCCTTAATCCGTCGAACCACTCCTGCGCCTCTGGACACGCCAGAGCGCCTTCACCGTCAATTTGAGTTTCATCAGGAACACCCGTTTCGTTGAATATTTTGTTCACACCCATCAGTGCTTGACTTTTGTAACGTAGCCCTCTGATCACCCCAAATCCCTTTCGCGTGACGGAGCTNCANTAGTANTGAAATTTGTGGAAAACTGACTCCTCATTGATCCGTCCTGACAGATCAATGTAGCACTTGTCTAGAGGGTCAACTCTCTTCAAGCGAAACGTTTTGCCCGTTGGAAAGGGCGGCAGTTTGCTTTTGGTTAGCTCGCATGCCGTGCAATGCCGATTGTCTTCCACTCCGTCGAGTAGCTTCACTAGCCCCTCACACCCTTGCACTTGCGCCAGACCCCGCTTAATAGTTTTCCATCCGAGGTGCCCAAGCATCTCGTGCATATGTTTCTCTGCTTTCTTTACGTCCGCTGGCAAACCGGTATCTACATACCTGTTTCTCGGTATTTTGAGTCGTATTCCTGTATTCAGTGGAGTGCTTTCTCTTTCCCTCCTTACTCGTCTGAAAAACTTCTCATCATTCTCCTCATCGATGTCCAGCTGATGCTGCTCTTCGAGCTTTCCTTTCTCGCACATCTCACCCTTATCGGTCTTTGTCCGACTCAGTTGCTCCTGATACTCATCCAGCGCTGCACTTGTAACGTCTTGCTCCTTTTTCCACTCGTCGTGTGACTCGTCGTACCCCTTCCAACGGACTAGGTATTCAGTCTCACCACCTTCCTCTCGATGATTCACGATTTTGTCGATTCTGAAGTACCCTCTTGGCATTTTGTTACTTGTGCTTTTTCTTTGTTCTTTGACATTCTTGCCTACCTTTACAACCTCTTTCTTCTCGCTGCTCTTAGGTTTTCCGTCATCGTCATCATTCGACAATCTTGCTTCATTCTGTCGTTGTTGCTGCCGAGTGACGACGTGTACCTTTGCTGCTGCAGCTTCTCCCCCCAACGACAAATTGGCGAGATTATTGAGGATCGTGTCGTGTTGATGCTGCGTTAAAGGTCCAACTGGCTTCACCTCTGCGTCTTCGACTCCGTCGATTACAGGTGGCCATGCCAAGTCTAAACCCCCGTGTTCAGGCATCTCGTGTACCCGCTGAGCAATTCTCCTTCTGCCTTCCAGTGTGGGGAGAGCTTTCAGCCTTTCAGGCATCCAGTGGAATCCTGTAGTTGCACATCTAAAAATTGGTATGAACCGGCCTTTACTAGTAATAGCACAGGGCGAGCTGGGGCCTAGCAAGAAAGACCACATCTGCTGCTCTGCTGGTCCGGTTGCGAACAAAGGGATAGGCAAGCTTTCGAGTAGGTAAAGGTCCTGGTAATGAAAGCCCACATACTCTCCTTTGCTGTCGAGAAATGTGTAAACGAGCGGCGACTTTATCTTAGCCACGTCTCCTCCGACTCCCTTAATATTCATGACTGTCTTAATACCAAGGATGAGCGCGTCTTTGAACGGCGTGAGGAAGAGAGAAGACCCTGAATCCAAGAGATGCATGCGTACACCAGGTACTGATCGCACATTGAAGCATGTCATGAACTTCATTAGGTCCACCCCCGGATCGTGTGCGTAGAAGCATCGATACATCCTTGTCTCTGCATCGTACTCAAACATCCGGTAAGCTTCGATTTTCATGAAAGCTGACAACGGGTGCGCTCCCGTCACACGGCTTTTCCACGCAACTTTCAGCTTTCGTGCCTCTGTAGCCCTCTGTCTGTTATCATTGGTATTTTGCCTGCTATGAGCATCGAGCCTCATCTGTGTGAATTTGATGGGCTGACATTCAGTGATCCGTGAGAACGACACATGCCGGCGATTCTGATTATTGTTTTGAGCCGCCAGTATTGGTGCCCCATCATTATTGTCGCCATTGTCATGGCTATACCCATCTATCGTAATACTCGGTCTGCACCTGTTCAGGCGTCTCGCGCGACGTTTAGTCATGGTTGACCGCTGCACATCCTCTGTACTCGGCGCCCATGCATTATGCCTTCCGGGAGCCATGAAGTTTTCAATTGCTTCCGTGCTAATCTGAAGCGTTTCTCTGATCGGAGTGCGCAATGCTTCCCGACGCTCTCTCCACGAGATACCCACGCCTTGCATCGATGCATCAGTGTCGATTACCATTGTGGAGTTGATGTCGAGACTGCGTACAGATTCCATTTGTCGCTGCATTATCCGCTCCATTTGCACTCTGACAACTTCCTCCCAATCCATCTGTTCGAAATTGGATGGTATCACATTGGTTGTCTCCAGAATGTGTTCGCCACGCGAATCCCGAATAAGTTTTGCGGCCCAATGATGACGCCGCCTCTTGCATGTGTGGCAACTGTGCCTTGCAGTCACACAGCTAGACATCCAGTCCAT
>B570J29591_1000164_pt1 | contig 8128 bp, 8 predicted proteins | sample LakMenE22Apr09ns_FD_29591 | JGI IMG/M metagenome (IMG submission 29591) | reverse complement strand
TGCAATCTGCTGCATNCGNACTTTNCGNGCAGCAATNAGTTCTANGCGACGTGGATTGAGTGTGCGGTGCAGCAGTGCAATGAGATCGAGTGCTTGCGGGGTCAGAATCTCTTGCGAACGAGGAACAGATGTTCCAATAACCTCAACGCCTGACATTAATTAAGATCGACCCACGTTGTCTTAAGAGCGCTGTATGCATCTAGTGCGTGCAAAGACTTATCGCGACCGTTGCCAGATGCACCAAAGCCACCAAATGGTGTGATGACATCGAGCATGTCGAAGGTATTTACCCAGACAGTTCCTGCGCGAAGTTTGCGAGCAAACTTATGTGCTCGTGCCACATTACTTGTCCAGACTGATGCCGCAAGACCGTACTCAGTTCCGTTAGCTAACTGCAATGCTTCTGCTTCATCCTTTGCATCGATNGCAACTAGAACAGGTCCGAAGATTTCTTCCTGTGCAAGACGTGAGCCAGGTTTGACGTTATCAATCAACGTTGGCTTAATCAGCAGATCTTTACCTGTGGTTTTCTCTCCACCAAAAACAAGCTTTTCACCATCTTGGCCAATCAAGTCCAAGTAAGCATTCACACGATCACGCTGTAGTTCAGAGACAAGACCTGCCATTTGAGTTGTGGGATCAAATTGATTTCCAACAACAAAGCTCTCTAAGAACTTATGTAGGTGTGCAAATAACTCTTCTTTTACGCCTTTTTCAACGATGATACGTGAGCCCGCATTACATGTTTGTCCTGCGTTGTAATAAATAGCCCAGGCAATAGTTGAAGCAGCAGCTTCTAGGTCTGTGCAATCATTTAAGACAACTTGTGGGCTCTTGCCACCTAGCTCAAGTGAAACCTGCTTCATATTTGATTCAGCGGCGTATTGCATCATTTTGCGCCCTGTTGGGCCACTGCCGGTGAATGCAATCTTTGCCACATCCATATGACGTGCAAGTGCCTGTCCAGCCTCTGCGCCAAGACCTGGAACAACGTTAAATACTCCAGCAGGCAATCCTGCAGCAATTGCTAGCTCTGCCATTTTAAGTGCGCTCAAAGATGAGTTTTCGGCCGGCTTAACAACAATGGTATTACCCATCGCTAAAGCTGGGCCTAATTTCCAACTAGTGATCATCATTGGATAGTTCCAAGGAACAACTGCGCCGATAACACCCAAGGGTTCGCGTGTGATCATTGCTAGGGCGTTGCGTGGTGCTGGTGCAATTTCATCGTAAGTCTTATCAATTGTTTCTGCATACCACTGGATTACACGTGCAGAGTTNGGTGCATCCACACTTAATGCATCGCCAATAGGACGTCCTGTGTCTATTGCCTCAAGTAGCGCTAACTCTTCTCTGTTCTCATTTAAGAGTTGAGCCCAACGCAACATAATCGCTTTCTTATCGCGCGGATTCATCTCACTCCAGATACCGGAGTCAAAAGCTTTTTTAGCAGAAGCAACTGCCCGGTTAATGTCTTCACTATCACCTGACGCCACATTACAAATTAAGTGACCATCACTCGGTGAATAGTTTTCAAAAGTTTTTCCAGATGCAGCATCAACGTATTTTCCATCAATAAAGATCTGTGATTGGGGCTTTAGATCAAGTGCGCGCTTTTGCCAAGTTTGAGTATCAGACATGGGGATGATGTTATCGGCAAGAAGTGAACAGAGTATGTATAAGGCTGTTGCACATAGTGCAACACAGGCTTAGTTTTTAATGGTTCGGTAGGTAGAAAGAGAAGGATCGGTGGCATAGGCGATTCGCACACCCGCCGCCTTAGTTGTTGCCAGACCATCAAGAATTACTGATGTGAGAACTTCACCTGGTGCCACCACGGCAACACCTGGGGGATAAGGGGCAATTAAGTCAGCCGAGATTCTGCCCACGCAATCCTTCGCAGCAACCATCTCGGTATTTGCAAAATAAGCATCTCGCATTGAGATCGCAACGGTTGGGACAACTGACCAGCTCAGTGAGGTTGCTGTTGGACGCGGGGTAGTTTGTAGTGAGGTGAGAATTGGAGTGAGGACATCAGCTAAATGCTCAAACTCTTCAATTGAATCAGCCAGAGTTGCAATGAAGACAACTGTGTCACTATCGGCCATCTCAACGCGAATGTTCTGAGCTTGTAATTTCTTCTCTATCTCAACCCCAGATGCACCTAGTTGATTAGCGCGCAGCACAATCTTGGCTGGATCAAAGCGGCCGGGTGCAAAATCACTTTCATTCAAGAAAATTGGTAGATCAAAGTTGGATTGAACTTTGGCTTTGAAATCTTCAACGTTTTTAACTAGCTGGGTAATCAATTCATCCCCGCGATTTTGAAGCAGAGCACGACAACCATCAATAGATGCCAGGGGAGCACCGGCAGGTGAAGTGGTGTGAGTTGTTTCAAAGCTTTGTTCAATGCGATCTAGGTTAAGAAGTTTTCCTTGTGCTAGTAGAAGTGATGATGCGCTGTAACCAGGAAGAGCTTTGTGCACACTAGTAATAAGTGCATCTGCGCCCATCTGCAAGCAATGCTTGGGTGTTAGAGGTGAGAAACCAAAGTGACCACCCCATGCAGCATCGACAATTACAGGAATTGAATGNGNATGTGCACNTGCAACTAACGCTGGNAGATNTGACAAAGTGCCTAAGTAGCCTGGCTCAGTCAGAAGTAGCGCAATTGGTTTTTGATTTAACACTTTTTCAAATTCAGCAACTGAAATACCTGTAGGCACACCCGTTGCTTCATCAATTTGTGGTGATAACCAGATGGGTTCTAGACCAGCTAATACAAGTGCGCTAAGAATTGAGCGGTGCGCGGTGCGCGAGAGTGCAACTTTGTCTCCAGGTTTTCCCAGAGCCAAGATCATTGCTTGATTGGCATGTGTTGAACCACCAGTTGAAAAGCGAGCAAAGTCAGCGCTCCATAAGGTGGCAGCGAGAGCTTCAGCTTTCTTTAATGTCTGGTTGGTTAATTTGATCTCATCTAAACCACCATATAAAGGAGTATCACCATCAACGACTACCCCTAAGCCGGCATCTAGGCGGGACGCTCTCTGCTTGTGACCCGGGACGGTGAAAGGTGTCCGCTTGGTTTCAAAGTAAGAAAGGTAGGCATCTAGAAGTGGTGCCGAATCTCTCAGTGAACTCATAGCGCCAAGGGTAACTTCTGGGCGCTCTGATCGGAAATGAGGCTTTAGACTTCTCCCATGAGCACACTGACTAACCTGACTCAAGAACGTCGTTTGGTTACCGCTATTCCGGGACCAAAATCCACTGAGGCGCTTAAGCGCCGCACGGAAGCGACGTCAGGCGGATTGGGTATGGCAATTCCAGTTGTAATCGAACGTGCAAGTGATGCAATCTTGCTCGATATCGATGGCAACCAGATTATTGATTTAGGTTCAGGAATCGGTGTTACAAACGTTGGAAATGCCGCACAGCGCGTTGTTGATCGCGTAATTGAACAAGTACAGGCATTTACACATACATGTTTCACTGTTGCTCCATACATGAACTACATCGAAGTATGCGAAAAGCTCAATGCAATGACTCCAGGTTCACATAAGAAGAAGTCATTACTTGTTAACTCAGGTGCTGAAGCAGTTGAGAACGCTGTGAAAATTGCACGTCACTACACCAAGCGCTCAGCAATTGTTGTTTTTGAACATAGTTATCACGGTCGTACAAATCTGACTATGGCGTTAACTGCAAAGAACATGCCATACAAGGAGGGCTTTGGTCCTTTTGCTCCTGAGGTTTATCGCGTGCCAATGCCTTACTCATTCCATTGGGTGGGAGATCAGGCAACTATTTCGCAAGATGCCATGACATGGTCACACATAAAATTGATAAAGAAATCGGAGCACATAACGTTGCTGCTATTTTGATTGAGCCAATTCAAGGTGAAGGTGGATTCATCGTTCCACCTAAGGGATTCCTTCCAGCTCTAGCAAAGTATTCAAAAGATAATGGAATCGTCTTTATTGCCGATGAAGTTCAGACTGGCTTTGCCCGCACCGGACATATGTTTGCAGTTGAAGAAGAAGGCGTTGTGCCAGATATGCTCGTAACAGCTAAGGGAATCGCTGGTGGTCTTCCACTTGCTGCTGTAACAGGTCGCGCAGAAGTTATGGATTCAGTTCATGCTTCAGGTTTGGGTGGAACATATGGCGGAAATCCAATTGCATGTGCTGCTGCCCTTGGCGCAATGGAAACAATGGAAGAAGAAAACCTTGTTGCTCGCGCTCGCCACATCGGAGAGATTTTAGGTTCAGCACTACGCGAGCTTGCTAAGAAGTATCCAGTTATCGGTGAAGTCCGAGGACGCGGTGCTATGCAGGCAATTGAATTAGTAGAGCCAGGAACTAAGAATCCCAACACTGCTGCAATGAACGCAGTTGTTAAGTACTGCCAGAGCCAAGGTGTCTTGGTTCTAACAGCTGGTACTTACTCAAATGTTGTGCGCTTCTTGCCACCGCTTGTGATTACAGATGAGCTTCTCAAGGATGCATTAAGCGTTCTTGATGATGCTTTTGGTTCTCTTTAATTCTCTAACTTGTAGCCAAGACCGCGGATGGTCTGAATCAATACAGGATTAGCTGGATCTGCTTCAATCTTTGATCGCAAACGCTTGATGTGGACATCCAGGGTCTTTGTATCGCCAAAGTAATCTCCGCCCCACACACGGTCAATGAGCTGTGAACGTGTTAGAACACGGCCCGCATTTCTCATTAAAAACTCCAGTAATTCAAACTCTTTGAGCGGAAGACCAACGAGTGAGCCGTTGATGGTCGCTTGATGGCGGGCAGTGTCTAATTTAATTGGGCCAACTGAGACAACATCTAGATCGCCATGCTCTTCACTATCTGGAATCCCACGGCGAAGCACTGCCTTAATACGAGCAATCAATTCACGGGATGAATAAGGCTTAGTCACATAATCATCTGCACCAAGTTCAAGGCCAACAACCTTGTCTATCTCTGCATCTTTTGCAGTGAGCATAATGATTGGAACTTGTGAAGTCATTCGAATGGAACGACAGACATCAATTCCAGAAACTTCTGGAATCATCAAATCAAGCAAAATAAGATCAGCGCCCGATGCTGCGAATTTATCTAACGCTTCACGACCATTTTGGGCTACTTCCACTTCATAGCCCTCTTTGCTCAATAAGAATTCGAGCGCCTCAAAAAACGATGCTTCATCTTCTACGATCAGAATCTTTGTCATTGGATGCTCTCTGGAGTAGGGGTGTAGATGGGTAAACGAAGTGAAAAAGTACTTCCAATGCCTTGAACGCTCCATACCTTTACCTCGCCACCGTGCTTTGAAGCAACATGCTTCACAATGGAAAGGCCGAGTCCTGTGCCGCCAGTTTGGCGTGATCTGGCAGGGTCCACGCGATAGAAACGTTCGAATATTCGATCAACATCACTTTCTGGAATTCCAATTCCCTGATCAGTTATTGAAATATCCACAATGCCTTGATCAATAGTTGTATTGACTGAAACCTTGGTGCCTTCAGGGGAGTAGTTTATTGCATTCTCCACAAGGTTTTGAATAGCCATAACTAACTGCTCACGATCACCTAGGACAAGTGCTTCCTCAGCTTCGGTGTGCGAAACCATGATTTGGCGATTATCTGCAGAAATCTGACTTTGATCAATAGCCGAATTAATCAGATCTTCGATTTCAAGTTCAACTGCTACTTGTAATGGATCTGAATCTTGCAAACGAGAAAGGTTAATGATTTCTTGAACTAGATCAGTTAAGCGCTTTGATTCTGTTTGCATTCGGGTTGCAAATTTAGTCACCGCCACAGGATCATCTTTAGCACCTAAAACCGCCTCTGATAAAAGTAAAAGTGCACCAATTGGAGTTTTTAACTCATGTGAAATATTGGCAACAAAATCACGGCGTACTTCGTGTACTCTTTCTGCTTCACTCTCATCACTAACAAGAATGAGAACTAGATCATCTTCACTTAGGGGTATAACTGTCACAGTTAATTCATGAATACCTTCACCAATTGGTCCGCGTGGAATATCAATCTTGCCAACCTGCTTTTTATTAGTTCTTCGAACCACACGGATTGTTGCAATTAACTCCGGACTTTGTACCTTGCCATCTTTGAGAAGTCCAAGTTGTTCTGTTCCAGGAGTGGAAAAGATTGCTATTTCCCCAGGGGCTGCGATAAAGGCTTCGCCTTCAAGGTTGAGCAGGGTATGAACGAGCATCTCTGGCAGTTCGCGCGCTGAATCGGCGGGGGATTCACCACGACGAAACTTCATGACGCCAACTCTAGCGTGGGGTGCTGGTGCGGATTTGCTCGTTTACCTGCCGTTCACCTAACTGAGGCTTTCTATTCATCCTGCTCGCATACCTTCACCGCATGGCACTTATCCGCTCAGTTTTCCAAGATGAACTCGATGGCGTATCCCAATCTCTGGTGGATCTCACCGAGATGGTTTCGCTATCAATTGCAAAAGCAACCGAAGCTGTCCTTAAAGCAGATTTAGCTTTGGCTGAAGAAGTTATCGCTACCGATGATCAGATTGATAATTTCCAACATGATTTAGATGCACGCATCATCGACATCATTGCGCGCCAACAACCAGTTGCATCAGATCTTCGCGCACTTGTTACAGCTCTGCGCATGAGCGCTGACTTAGAGCGCATGGGGGATATGTCGCACCACGTGGCAAAGATTGCACGCTTGCGCCACCCAGATGGTGCTGTTCCCTCTGAACTGCTGACAATGTTTCAAGCTATGGGTAATGCAGCGCAAAAAATCACCAATAAAACCGGTTTGGTTATTGCAACTCGAAATACCGAGATGGCACTTGAAGTTGAACGCGATGATGATGAGATGGACAAGTTGCACAGACAATTGATTTCTGCACTTGTTGACCCCAATTGGAAACATGGAGTTGAGCCAGCAATTGACTTAACCTTGCTTGGTCGTTACTACGAGCGCTATGCAGACCATGCCGTTTCAGTCTCACGTCGTGTTTATTTCCTTGTTACGGGAAAGTACGCCTAGTAATTTCCTTGCTTCACCAGCCGTTCAGGCCTACTGCCTGGGACCATCGCAGCGCTACTTGTGATTGTTTTATTCTTTGATATAGGTGAAGATAATGGCCACTTAGTAGAGAGCTACTCAACCCAAGCACAGATTGGAAACTAATGTCATCGATTGCAGAGATTGCCGCAGCCTATGAAAAGGCAACGAATGAGTTTTTAATTATTGCCACCAATGTTCCTGAATCAAAGTTAGATGTGTGTGTGGGGGAGGATTGGAGTTCTCGCCAAGTTATTCACCACTGCGCTGATAGTGAGGCACAGTCTTTTGCACGCCTTAAGCGTTTAGTTGCAGAACCTGGATCTGCTATTCAAGGCTATGACGAGGGTGCTTGGGGTAAGAATCCAACTCTTGGATATACCGTTTTGCCAGTTCAGACATCGATAGAAGTCTTTAAAGCAGTACGTGCTGGCTCCTTAGAAATTATCAAGCGTCTTGAACCAGAGCAGTTAAAGAACTTTTGCATTCACTCAGAGCGCGGAGAGTTCTCACTTGAGCAGTGGCTCAAGGTCTACACCCGCCATGCAATTGAGCATGCAGATCAGATAACGAAGAACTTAGCTCTCTAGGGTTACCCCTAGGAAATCCCCCGCTTATCTCACCCCTAAAGGGGTGATTTTCTCTTGTCAATCACTCTGCCTGGCATCACCCTTGTCCTATGAGCCCGCTAAACATCACCTCCTCTGGGGTGAGCCTTCCGCGCTCGCAACCACCTGCTCTCTCAGCAAACTTCCTATCGCGTAAGCACCTCTTTGATCTCTTTGAAAGCAAAGCTCCTGGTGCAACGTTAGTAATCGCCCCTGCCGGGTTTGGAAAAACAACTTTGGTTGCAGAGTGGGTGAAAGAAAATGAACGTCCAACTTTTTGGTACACCGTGGATTCCACCGACAGCATTCAAGATTTTCAAGCACATGTTATTGCAGCAATTACTGTGCACTTTCCTAATTTCTTCGCAAACGTTGATCAGCTAGAACATTATGAAATTAGTGAGGCGATTCAATTATTAGCGGCTGCAGTTGGCCAACTATCTGGTGAGTATAACTTTGTTATCGA
>B570J29591_1000153_pt1 | contig 8461 bp, 8 predicted proteins | sample LakMenE22Apr09ns_FD_29591 | JGI IMG/M metagenome (IMG submission 29591) | reverse complement strand
CCAGATGGTGTTGCAAAAGTTGTAAAAAATTTATCTGATAGAGCTAGTAGCATTCAATCAGGTTACTTATATCATTACGCAACAGTAATTTTAATCGGTGTAGTATTAATCGTCTCTTTTTTAATTATTATCTAACATGAACTTTCCAATTTTATCTTTTTTAACTTTCTTCCCATTAGTTGGAGTTATTTTTATTTTACTAAGACGAGGCACCGATGAAGTTGTTGAGCGTTCATCAAAGAATATTTCAATTCTAATCTCAATTATTAATTTTATCGTATCATTATTTTTATGGAGTAAATTTGATCCAGTTAATCCTGGTTTTCAATTTGTTGAAGAGACGCAGTGGATTAAGAATTTTGTGTCATACAAAATGGGTGTTGATGGAATTTCAATATTCTTAGTGTTACTTACAACTTTTATTTCTCCACTTTGTATTTTTGCAGCGATTAATAGTTTAAAGAAAAGAATTAAAGAATTTTTAATTGCCATCTTGATCATGCAAACTTTTATGATCGGAGTATTTTGTGCTTTAGATTTATTCTTATTCTTCTTATTCTTTGAAGGTGGGCTAATTCCAATGTTTTTAATTATTGGGATTTGGGGTGGAGAAAGACGTGTTTATTCTGCTTTAAAGTTCTTTTTATATACGTTTTTAGGTTCAATTTTCATGCTGATTGCGATCATCGCCATCTATTGGAACATGAATACTTTAGATCTTGTTAAATTAATGGGATCAAAAATTCCTGAAAATTTACAATACTGGATGTGGTTTGGTTTTTTTATTTCTCTAGCTGTAAAACTTCCAATGTGGCCGTTCCATACATGGTTACCAGATGCGCACGTTGAAGCACCAACGCCAGGATCGGTAATCCTTGCTGCAATATTACTTAAAATTTCAGGTTATGGATTTATAAGATTTTCACTTGGATTATTTCCAATCGCTTCTCACTACTTTGCAAATTTTGTGTTCGTGCTGAGTATTATTGCTATTATTTATGCATCCTTAGTAGCTTTGATGCAAACAGATATGAAAAAACTAATCGCTTATTCATCTGTTGCTCATATGGGTTATGTAACAATTGGAATTTTCTCATTTACTAAACAGGGAATAGATGGCGCGATTTTCCAAATGATTAGCCACGGATTAATTTCTTCATCATTATTTTTATGTGTTGGTGTTTTGTATGATCGTGTTCACAGTAGATTAATTGAAGACTATTCGGGTATTGTAAATATTATGCCAAAATTTGCTTTAGTATTTGTATTCTCATCACTTGCAAATGTGGGTCTACCAGGTACAAGCGGATTTGTTGGAGAGTTTTTAACTTTGATTGGAACTTTTAAAGTAAATTATATTGTATCCATACTTGCAGCAACCGGGGTCATATTATCCGCTGCATATTCATTGTGGTTATGNAAACGAGTTGTATTTGGAGAATTTAAAGTTAACAATCACGGTGAAAAATTATTAGACTTAGATGCAACTGAAATAGTTATTTTGTTTACGTTGATGATTTTAACAATCGTATTCGGTGTTTATCCAAATTTAATTTTAGAACCAATTTCATCCTCAGTAGATTTAGTTGTTAAAAATATGGGAGTTATAAAATGAAAAATATTATTCCAGAAGTATTTATATTATTAAGTTCATTCTCTTTATTAATTGCTGGAGTTTTTTCTAAAACTTTAAATAAAATAATAAATTATATTATCGTTATATTGTTAGCNGCTTTAATTTTAGTTATTTATTTTAATTTTACGTCATCTGTCACTTTATTTGGCAACAGTTACACGATTGATCCGTTATCAAATTTTATGAAGATTTTAGTTTTGATTTCAGTTTTATTTACGATGTTAATTTCAAATACTTATCTTGAAAGACTAAAGATTGCTAAATTTGAGTATCCAATCATTATTTTGCTGTCTACTCTTGGAATGTTCGTAATGATTAGTGCTAATAACTTAATTGTTTTTTATTTGGGATTAGAGCTTCAATCCTTATGTCTTTATGTGCTTGCAGCGATTAACACTAAGTCTCTTAAATCTTCAGAAGCTGGCTTAAAATACTTTGTTTTAGGCTCTTTATCATCAGGTCTCTTATTATATGGATGTTCTTTAGTTTACGGATTTACAGGTTCAGTTGATTATTCAGAAATAGCCAAAGTTGCAACTGAACAGAGTGGAGCTTTAAAATTTGGTTTAGTTTTTATTCTTTGCGGAATTGCATTTAAAATATCAGCAGTACCATTTCATATGTGGTCTCCAGACGTTTATGAAGGATCACCTACATCCGTAACAACATTCTTTGCTATGGCGCCAAAAGTTGCTGCAATTGCAGCTTTAATAAAATTTTTAAACGTTCCTTACGCAAACTTCATAAGTGAATGGAGAACAATTGTTATAGTTCTATCTATTGCATCTATGTTCCTAGGTGCTGTTGCTGCAATAGGACAAAGCAATTTAAAACGACTGATGGCTTATAGCTCAATTGGTCATGTTGGCTTTATTCTTGCAGGTCTTGCTATAGCAACACCTCAGTCATTAAGCGCTGTATTAGTTTATTTGGTTATTTATGTGTTTATGAATATTGGAGTGTTTGCTTGCATTATGTCTTTAAATCGAAATGGAGTTTATTTTGAAAATATTTCTGATCTATCGGGACTTTCAAAACACCATCCGCTTATCGCAATTTGTTTAACAATATTAACATTTTCTTTAGCAGGGATTCCTCCGCTTGCGGGATTTTTTGCTAAATTTTATATCTTCTTAGCCATCATTCAGCAAAAAATTTACTATCTTGCTGTTGTTGGATTGTTATCTGCTGTGATTGCAGCATTTTATTATTTACGAATAATAAAAGTTATTTACTTTGATGCCGCTAAAGAGAGTTACGAGAAAAATTCTAATTATGGTATAAAATTTTCACTTATTGTTTCTACAGTTGTAATATTATTTTATTTTATTGATCCATCAACACTTAATACAATCGTAGAAAGTATTACAAAAAATATAAAATAAATGAGCTTGCCTATTTTTAATTTTACAAAAATAGAGAGCACTAATGATTTTGCTAGATCATTAATTACCGAACATAAAATTTTTAAAGGTATTATTATTGCTGATGAACAAACAAAGGGTCGAGGTAGATACGGCAATCAATGGAGTTCGCCAAAAGGAAATTTATATTTTACTATTTTCTTTCCAATTTTAAGAACTAATTTAAAAAAAATTCAGTTTCTTGTTCAATTGCAAATTAGAAATATCTTAAAAAGTTATAAAATTAAAAATATCTCACTAAAGTGGCCTAATGATCTTTATATAACAAAAAGAAGGTATGTGGAATTTTGCAAGAAAGTATTGTCTCAGGCAGATTTTTTTTAATTGTTGGTATTGGTATTAATGTAAAATCTTCTCCGATGATAAAAAAATATCCAACAACTTATTTAAATAAAGAAACAAAGAAAAAAATTAACTTAAATGAACTAGTGGAAAAACTTAAAAAAGCTTTTGTTAGCAATGTTATTGATAAAAAATATTCATTAAAGAAGATCGCTAAAAATTGGAATAAATATGCTTTTAATAAAAAAAATAAGTTTATAAATTTCAAAATAAACAATAAGATTTATAAGGGTATTTTTAAGGGTATTAATAACAACGGTGCTTTGATTTTAGAGCACAATAATCACAAAGATTATTTTACGCATGGTAGTTTAGTTTGAATTATTTGATCATCGACATCGGCAATACGAACATTGATTTTGTTAATTTTAATAAGTTAACGAACAAGTATTCTAATAAATTTACAGTAGANACTTTTGATATTTTNCAAGGTCGTCTTGGTTNAGTTAATAAGAAAATAAAAAAAAATTACTATCAAGGTGCTCTATCCTCAAGCGTTGTACCTAATGCATTTAATAAATTAAAAAAAATGTTAANGACAAAAAATATTCATCTTAACGAAATTAAAGATCGAAATCTTGATCTGCCTATTAAACTTAAAATAAACAAACCAAAACAAGTTGGTTCAGACAGAGTAGTAAATGCTATTGCTGCATTTAAAATTTATAAAAAAAATTCAATTATTATNGACTTTGGAACAGCTACAACTTTTGACGTTATTGTTCAAAATAGTTACATCGGTGGAATGATTACNCCAGGCATTAATTTATCATTAAAGGTTTTAAAAGAAGCAACTGCCAAACTNCCTTTGATTAAATTAAAAAAAACTAACAAATACATAGGAAAAGATACTGTGAGTGCAATGAATAACGGTATGTATTGGGGCTATATTGGTTTAATTAAGGAACTTGTGCAAAAAATTATTAAAGAAACAAAAAAGAAGTATCTAGTTATTTTTACTGGNGGACTTGCTAATATTTTNTTTTCTTCATTNCCATTTAAAGACAAAGTTATCGATCAGCAGATAACTTTAAAAGGAATAGCTGAAACTTTAAAATTTAATTTAAAAAATATTTAATGGCTAAAGGCGGACAAGAGTTAGTTTATTGCTCATTAGGTGGAGCAGGAGAGATTGGGATGAATTTGAATTTATTTGGCTACGGNAAGCCAGGTGAATACAAATGGATTATTGTTGATATTGGAGTTACTTTTTCAGATGATAATATNCCAGGCATCGAAGTCATTCTTCCAAATCCAGAATTTATTGCAAATCAAAAAGAGAATTTACTAGGNATAGTTTTAACACATGCTCATGAAGATCACGTTGGAGCAATTGCTCATTTGTGGCCTATGTTGGAGTGTCCAATCTATGCAACTCCATTTACGGCAGCAATTGTTAAAGAAAAATTTAAAGAAAAAAAAATTAATATCGGTAGTTATTTAAAAATTGTTAAATTAGGTGGTAACGTAAAACTAGGGGCCTTTGATATTGATTACGTTACGCTTACTCATTCCATTTTAGAACCAAACGGACTTGCAATCACAACACCTGAAGGAGTTGTTCTACATACAGCNGATTGGAAGATCGATGAGGATCCATTAATTGGAGAAAAAACTGATGTTAAAAAATTAACAGAACTTGGAAAAAAAGGGGTCCTTGCAATGGTTTGTGACTCTACCAANATTTTTAACTTAGGTTCTTCAGGTTCAGAAAGATTAGTAAGAACTGGCCTTTTAACTGTTTTAGANAANATGAAAAATAGGATCGTCATTACGTCCTTTGCATCGAACGTTGCAAGAATGGAAACAGTCTTCAAAGTTGCAGAAAAAATCGGCAGACATGTTTGTTTAGTTGGAAGATCTATGAATAGAATTTACGAACTAGCAAGACAGTGTAANTATTTACAAGACATTAAAGTTCCAATTGACGTTAGAGATTCAAAAAAAATGCCAAAAAATAAAATGGTATTTCTTTGTACAGGCTCACAAGGAGAGCAAAGAGCAGCCTTAGCAAGAATTGCAAACGGGACTCATCCAGATCTTCATCTAGAAAAAGATGATAACGTTATTTTTTCTTCCAGAATTATCCCTGGAAATGAAAAAAGATTATATAAAATTTTTAATGATTTTTCTAAAAGTGAAATTAATGTTTTATCCGAAGAAAATTCTATGATCCACGTCTCTGGTCATCCAGCCCGCGAAGATTTAAAAAAAATGTATTCTTGGATTAAGCCAAAAATATTAATCCCAGTTCACGGCGAACAAAGACATATGGCCGAACATATTAATTTTGCAAAAGAAATGGGCGTCAAGTTTCCAATTAAAGTAAGTAACGGTGAAATTATAAGACTTGCACCAGGTGAGCCTCAAGTAGTTGATAAAGTAACATGGGGCAGAGTTTACTTAGATGGTAAAGTTTTAATTGATAATGACTCTCAAGTTTTAAAAGAGAGAAGAAATATGGCTGCAAATGGTTATATGGAGATTACAGTTTTAATTTCTAAAAACGGTGAGATAAAAAATAATCCAATCATTACTCTAAAAGGAATTCCTTTAATTGAAGAAGATGAAAGTGAGATTGAGTATGATTTAGAGGATGTAGTGATGGATACGTGTAAAACTTTTAATTTAAATAATTCAAAACAAGAAAAGAATTTAATAGATACTTTAAAAGGCAATTGTAGAAAATTAATCAACGACAAATCTGGAAAAAAACCTTTAGTAAATATTAATCTAGTTAGATTTTAGATTATGTCGATAACAGGCGGCATTATTATTTATGTAAATCTGTGGATGATCATATTTTTTATGGTGTTACCTTTTGGAATTACGAACCAAATTGATTCTCCAGATTATCAAAAAGGTACTGATCCTGGAGCTCCAGTTGAATCTAGAATGAAAAAAAAGATTTTAATTACCACGCTTATAACAACTATTATTTTTTCTTTAATCTTTGCCTTAGACAAATTAGATTTGTTTTATATTAGAAAATTATTATTTTAATGCTGATTTCAAAGTTATTTTTCCCGGTTCTTAGAGAAGTCTCAGCTGATGCTAAATTAAAATCACATCAGATAATGCTTAAAGCTGGAATGATTAGACAAAGTGCTGCTGGTATTTATTCATGGCTGCCATTGGGACTTAAAGTTTTAAAGAAGATTGAGCAGGTTGTTAGAGAAGAACAAAATAATGTTGGTGCTCAAGAAATGTTAATGCCAACTATCCAATCAGCGGATATTTGGAAGGAGAGTGGCAGATATAATGATTACGGTCAGGAAATGCTTAGAATTAAAGACCGAGGTGATAGAGAATTATTATACGGCCCAACTAATGAAGAACTAGTTACAGAAATTTTTAGAGATAACGTAAAGTCTTACAAATCTTTACCATTAATTCTTTATCATATTCAGTGGAAATTTAGAGATGAGATTAGACCAAGATTTGGCGTGATGCGATGCAGAGAATTCTTAATGAAAGATTCTTATTCTTTTGATCTTACGAAAGAAGATGCAATTAAGTCTTATAACAAAATGTTTTATGCATACCTTAGAACATTCACTAGATTAGAATTAAAAGCATTACCACTTCGAGCAAGCTCAGGTCCAATTGGTGGTGATGCTTCTCATGAATTTATTATTTTAGCAGATACAGGCGAGAGCCAAGTGTATTTAGATAAATCCCTACTTGATATTGATGTTAATAGTTTTGATGGCTCTGAAGATTCAATTAATAAAATGATTTCAGCTTTCTCAACTCCATATAGTGCAACAGATGAAAAGCATTCTGAAAAAGAATTTAATGAAAAAGTTTCAAAAGACAAACAGTTAGCAACTAAAGGAATTGAAGTGGGTCATATCTTTTATTTTGGAAATAAATATTCGCAACCCATGAAAGCAAATGTTCTAAATAAAGAAGGCAAGAATGTTAACGTTGAGATGGGATCGTACGGAATTGGAGTTTCGAGACTTGTTGCTGCAGTGATTGAAGCAAAATGTATTGATGGTGTAATGAAGTGGCCACTTGTTATATCTCCGTTTGATATTGCAATTATTCCACTGAATAATAAATCAGATACCACTCCATTAGATAAGGCACGTAAAATTTATGAAACTTTAAAAAATAACTCTATAGATGCTATTTTAGATGACACTTTAGAAAGTCCATCAAGTAAATTTAAAAACTTTGATTTAATGGGAGTTCCTTATCAAATTATTATCGGTCTAAAAGTAATGACGACAAACTAGAATTTAAAGAGTTAAATGCAAAAACAGAAATGTTAACAATTGAAGAGATAATTAAAAAAATAAAAAAATTAAAAGGTTAAATTGATTTCCGCTGCTGAGCTATTAATAATTAAAAATTATATTCGATCAAAAAAAAAAGATAGTTTTTTAAAAATTATCTCAATTTTTTCTTTTCTTGGAATATCCATAGGAGTTGCAACCCTTATTATTGTAATGTCAGTAATGAATGGGTTCCGAGCTGAGCTATTCGATAAGCTTTTAAAATTCAATCCTCATATTATTGTTCATTCGGTTGGTAATGATGAGTTAAGTATTCCAAAGTTAACTCAGTTTTTTAATGAGAAAAAAATTGAAGTTAAAAGCATTAGAAAAGTTATTAAAGCTCAAGGATTGTTAGTTTCAGAAAGAAGTAATTCTGGAATTGGAATCATTGGTATTAATAAAGAAGACTTACTTAAAGATGAGTTTATTAAGGAACTATCAGGTTATGAGAAGGGGTCAGTTATTATTGGTAACGCATTAGCGGATAAGCTTGGAATTGCTAAAAATAATAAGATTAATGTGCTTTCAGCAAATAATGTTTCAACGCCTTTTGGAAAATTACCTCAACAATTTACGTATAAAGTAGCTTCTACTTTCTCAAGTGGAGTATCAGAGCTGGATTATAATTACGTCTTTATTCCCTATAACGACGCTTTAGAGTTTATTAAAAATAATAAAAATCTTATATCTGTAGATATCAAAATTAAGGACGTTAATAACGTTGATCTTTATAAAAAAGAACTACAAAAAAATTTTCAAAATTATTACTTCAC
>B570J29591_1000143_pt1 | contig 8902 bp, 13 predicted proteins | sample LakMenE22Apr09ns_FD_29591 | JGI IMG/M metagenome (IMG submission 29591) | reverse complement strand
ATAATAGTGCTGCTTATAATGGTCCTGGTAGCGCTGATTCTGTCAATATACAAAACTTGAATTTATATACTCCAATGACATTGAATAATTCTATCACTCCAGCTACACCAAAGGGACTTTTAGATGGATTAACATGGAAATATTTTAATGGTGATTCTGGTGGAGATATATCTTACTATACAACAAATACATATACTAACATTGGGCGTTGTGTAAATACAACAAATTTGACTCGAATTACTAATGGACAGATAGTTGAAAATTCTCCTACGTATTTGTTTTCAATGGAAATATTTGGATACTTTAGAGCTACAGTTTCTGGCACATGGACATTTAGTTTATCTAGCGACGATGGTAGTTACTTATGGATAGGCCCAAATGCTTTAGTTAGTTATACATATTTGAATTATAATATTGGAACACCAGCATCTAATACGGTTGCAACATATTCAGTTACATTGCTTGCTGGTACTTATTATCCAATAAGAATACATTATACTAAAAATAATTTAAGAAATGCAAATTTGACATTTAGTTTTACACCACCTGGTGGTACGCAAACTTACAACGGTCAGGGATACTTATTTTCAGGTACAGGTTTAGATGCAGCTTTCCCACAAGAAAGTGCTAAAATTATAAAGGACTTGACTAGTACAAATAAGGATGGTGTGTATTATATATTGGTAAATGGTATTAGTACACCAATTCCTTGTTTAATGAATGATTGTTATGATGGAGGTGGTTGGATGATGTTGATGAAAGGAACAAGAGGATCTACATTCCAATACTCTGCAAATTACTGGACAAGAAAAAATACATTAAATGCAGGTGACACAACACGTAACGATGCTGATGCAAAATACAATACTTTTAATTACAGTACAGTAAAGGATGTCTTGGCAATTTTCCCAGACATTCCCTCAACAAGTTATACAAATCCATACGGTCAAAATGGTGGAAGTATATTTGTGAGCGATGGTTGGACGTGGTTATTAAATAATTGGAATGAAACTACAAGAACAACCCCATTTACAGGATTTAATACAATTAGATTACCTCATCAAAATACTACAAATTGGTTGCAAACATATGGTATAAATAATCCATATAGATATAATGGATTCGGTGGTTGGTGTTATTCTTCAGTTGGAGCTTATCAGCATGTATTTAATTGTGATAATAGTGTTAAAGTAAAGTGGGGATTTATATTTAATAATGAATCAGGTGAGCTTAATAGCTGTGATACATTTTGTGGTATAGGTATGGGTGGAGAAGCAAGTTATAGTGCAGGTGATTTGGGTCGTGGTGGAGCAAATTGGGGTGGTCAAATAGGTATAAATAGAACAGCAAGATTTGAATTATGGGGACGTTAATAAACTTTCTTTATTAATTTTGATTTTATTATTATAAAATTCTTTTGGCATATTATTATTTATAGGTCGTATCAAGATGTCATTAAAAAACATTATTAGTTAAAAAAGAATAATGTGTTTTGTATTTTGTATTTTATGTTTTGTGTGTTTTGTGTTTTGTGTTATTTTGTATCATTAATTATAGAAGAACTTTAAAAAAAATCGAAAACAATTTAAAAATACAGATTATTTAAGTGTAAACTGATAATTATGTTGTTCAGATTTGATTTAGAAAATTCTTTTAAACAGGATAATGTCGAAATTGTTTTAAAAAAAGATGATAAACCAGAAAGTCCTTTGGAATGTTATGGGTATAATAACAAATTAAACGTTTGTAGAAATAAAATTGACAATATAGATAGTGAAAGTTGGAAAAAAGTACGTTGGTATATTAATTTGTATGATTTTCAAGTAAAGGATCCTATTATAAACCGTGCATTTTACAAATATTGGGAAATCATTAATGAATTTGAAATTTTTGAAGATTATGATGAAAATGAAATTGTTTTACATTGTGCAGAGGCACCTGGAGGTTTTATCCAAGGGACAAATATCTATTTACAAGTAGATAGAATGATTCCTTTAGTAAAGACTGATAATAAACCTGAAGTTACAAATGACGGTTTTACGGTTGTAAAAAGACGTCAGAAAAATAAGCGTTTTGATAATTATAGAATTTATACGATTTCATTAAACAAGGATCTACCACAGTACAAGAATTATAATTTGCCAAGTTATAACAAAAATATTTTAAATAAGCATTTATGTATAACTTATGGTAAGGATAATACAGGTGATATTAATAACTTTGAAAATATTGAATACATTAAAAATATATCAAAGAAGCCATTTTATTTAGTAACGGCAGATGGTGGATTTGATGAGGGTACAGATTTTAATCATAAGGAACAATTGCATTATCAATTGATATTAAATGAAATTCTTTCTGCATTGACGATGCAAAAAACACGGGGGCATTTTATATTAAAAATGTTTGATGTTTTAACAGAAACAAGTGTTCATTTATTATATTTATTGTTTTTGTTTTATGATGAAGTTTATATATATAAGCCAAAAACTAGTAGACCTACAAATTCAGAAAAATACGTAATTTGTAAATATTTTAAGGATGATGAAACGAACAAGGTGATGATGTTAAATAAATTAAAGGATTTGTCTTTTGAAATTTCTAAAGCTAATTCTAAATTTGTATCGTTTAAATTGTTTCGGAGTATTCCTCAAGAATTTGTTGATACGATTTTTTTGATAAACAATGCATTATTGGACAAACAATGTTTACATTTAGAATCTGCTATAGAATATTGTAATGATACAAAGTTTTTAGAAGATTATGAAGGAAGATTAGATGAATCTTTGGAGAGACGTAGAGAAGTTTTCCGTTTGTGGGAAGAAACTTATAATTTAAATTCTTATGTATAATACGGTGTATATAATACAGTGTATATAAAATACTATAATTAAAATACGGTGTATATAAAATTCTATAATTCAGTGTGTCCTATAATATCTATATTACTAATATTCTTATTAATATCGGTTGTGATTTTTGAATTTGTGATAAATAATTTTACATAGTAATAAAATTGGAAGCAATTTATAAGAAATAAAAGTATGAGTATAGCCATAATTGTGTACAAATATGGTTTTATATTATCAAATGCGATGTTAATAATGTTATTTGTTATGGTTTCTATACGTCTTTTGTTTTTTCCTTTTTCGCATTCTTTAAAAATAATGCCAATTGTTTCACTAGTAAGATCTCCTATAACAGATTTCATTATAATTAATATAAGTGAATTATTTTGGTTTTCAATTATACCGCAATTATTTAATAAAAAAATAAAAAAATATTACGTGTGTTCATTAATATCTTTTTTTTTATAAAGATAAATTAAAAATGTCAGAACAAGAACCAACTGTTATTACTTTAGATAATCAAAATTCAATTCAAATTTTAGCTCAATATATTGAAGTTGCACAACAAAAAGGTGCATATTTGCTTAATGAAGCAGAGATTTTAAAACGTGCTATGGATGTTATTATGAATAATGTACCTGATAAAGAAATTGATACAAATATGGCTAAACAATTGTTAATTCAAGGTGTAAATAAAGGACAACGTCATGGAGCATATACATTAAATGATGCTTCACTTTTGAGTAAAGTTGTAATATTTGTTGCACAAGGAACACCAATGTCACAAGAAGCAAATCCTCAAGCACCAGCACCAGAACCAGCATCAGTTCAAGAAGCACCAGTTCCAGTTCAAAGTGTAGACGACCCCGATGATTTATCAGATTTAGCTGAACCAATTCCTTTAAAACCAAAAGAAGTTTAATAAAAAAATAATAAATTGTTGTATTTTTAAATAAATTTAAAAATATATAGAATTAAATATATAGATATATAGAATTAAATCTTAATGTTTTTTGGTTTAAACATTAACTATTATATTGCATATATGAAAAAAGAATTATTCGGTGGTGCTGTATTTGTTAGTATTGTAATAGGTATGAATTACATTTTAAAACATTTTTTAGATGAATATAATCACGAAGATGATGATAAAAAGAAATTAATTGAACAAAAGCAAGATGATATAGTAATGGAACAATTACATAACAATTCACCAGACAATTTACTAGATGATTCACCAGACAATTTACTAGATGATTTACCACACAATTCACCGGACAATTCACAGGAGGATTTACCAGACGATTTACCACACAATTCACCAGACGATTTACTAAACTATTTATCGGAGGATTTAATAAATGATTTACCGGAAGATTCACCAGACGATTTACTAGACAATTTAGATGATAAAGGTGCTGTTACAATAAATGTATTAAATTTAGTGGTGGATGTTTTGGAAACAAAATTGAAGGATGATATTGTTTTAATTCAACAGATATTAGAGAAAAAACAACATTTGATAGATTTAAATACGAGATTATTTGAAATAAAAGAACGATTGTTAGAATTAAAAGATGATTTGGTAAAATAATGTGAATGTAAATATAACCTACATAACTTTTATACGATAGCTACCATTGTAATTAGTTCCAGTTTTGTTTAATAGTATTCCAGAATTTTGTGGCCAAGTAATATTTAAAAATACTGATGTCCCTAAGCCTGGTGATGCAACTGTTCTAACAATATGAGCTTGTTGTGTACTTTCGCTTTTAGTAACGTGGAAAATTCCTGATGGTCCATTATAAACAAGATTACTTATTGTTATAATATAACTTCCTTTTATATAATTTGAGATAGTTGTAGTGTTTATGTTTGTAAGTGTTACATTAGATATGACAATATCTAAATTGTCAACGTATTGTTTTGTTGCTGCGTCTTGTGGATTTATTGGATTAGCGACGTTGGTTATATTTTGTAATGAACCAGCCGAATTCAGCATATCAATAGAACTTTTAGAAATGTTACAGTTTCCTATAGTTGATGTTACTATGTTGATATTTTGTCCTTGACCTCCGTCTATAAAGACATTACCTTCTAAACACACAGACATATTGTGTTAATACTAATTTTAAGATGTAAAAAATATTTTTAAATTACACGTACATTATACATAAAAAAATGAATTTTTTTCATTTAGACATATAATTAAATATAATTAACTAAACATGTCATTTTTAAACAAAAGTGTTAATTATTCTCAAACTGATTTTCTAAAAACTAATATTTTATCACCATTATTAACTTCTTACAATGATTTTTTGATAAAAAAAGATAATAGGTCAGATATTAATTTGGATGTGAATACTGGAATTTCTTATGATTATATTATTCCAAATAATAATAAGAAATATTATCTTCTCATTACCAAAAAACGTTTATTAGAACCAAATAATGTAAATGATAAAGACAAAAATTTCAACAGAAGTTCAAATTCAAATTCGTATAATATATTGTATTTGTTCCCTGACCAATATAATTCTGAAAAGGATGATTGTTCAGATTTTTATATGGAAATTGATCCAATTTTTAGTGATGAACTCTTATTAGAAGGTTATTTGTACAAAGAGGAAAATAAATATTCTTATCTATTGACTGATATTTTGATTAAAAACAAAAAGATTATTGATGTTTCATTTGAATTACGTTATACGTTATTGAATGAAATTGTCAAGTCAATACAAATCGAATGTTTAAAGGAATTAAACAATCATATGACTATAAATATTCATCCAATGTTTGATATGGAAAATACATGCTTTGTTAAAATTTTTAAAACAAATTTCGTATACAAAGATCAAATAACAGCAATTGAACATGTTTCTAAGTTTACAAAACGAAGATATGTTGATAAAATTAAAAGCGATGATGTAAAAAGATTAGAAATTGGTAGATATACAGATGTTTATAATGTTTTTAATTCTAATACTAATAATATCGAAGGAATTTTATATGTCAAAGGAGTTAGTGAATCAAAACGATTAAAAGAGATATTTAAAGATAAAAAAACAATAGTTTTAAAATGTAGTTGGAATGATCGTTTTTCAAAATGGCAACCAATTTTTTAATTTAAAAAATAGTTTTATTAATTTAAAAAATAGTTTTATTAATTTAATAAATGAGTGAAAAGGATAGTCAAACTAATCCGGCATTGTACGTTTCAATAATTACGGGATTTTTATTAACAGTTAGTGAAATATTACCTTATATTAGAAATGTTAAAGCAAATGGTATTATACATTTAATAACAAATTTTTTACTTAAAAAATCGATGACTATTGGTAATACACGAGAAGATTTGCAACAAGATACAGAAGAAAATGTTCAAGATGAGGAAAGACAACCTTTAATTAATAAAAGATTTAACACAACTACACATTTATTGAGTGAAGTTTCAAATATAACAATTACGTCACAAAATGTAAACTTTACATTTCATTCACCCAATGTCAAATTAGACTTTAATGAGTCGAGTAAATAGACTTTTACAAAAAATTGAATAAAAAATCATATTTTAAAATTACAACAATAAGTCTAAAATATGAAGGCATTTAAATATTGCGAATACGAACGATGTAAAAATTATAAAAAGCGGAATTTAACATTGTGTTATGTGCACGAAAAGAAAACAAAGTCTACTGTTACTTTACAATTGGTTTTTATTATTACAATTATTATTAGTATGTGTATGTATCTATACGTTGAAGAGTTTAATGTTTACGTAAATACTATTGTATCAGACTATAAACAATTAGTAAATACTACTGTATTAGACTATAAACAATTAGTAAATACTACTGTATTAGACTATAAACAATTGTTAAATACTATTGTATTAGACTATAAACAATTGTTAAATACTATTGTATTAGACTATAAACAATTGTTAAANACNGGCGAATATGATAAATATGCGTATGAAATAATTGATAGTTTTGCAAATAATGTATCTGATACTTGTATTCGAGTATACAACCAACTTCAAAAAGTGTTGGATTAAAGTGGTATTTGAGTTAGTTGTATTTTAGTTAGTTTGGTATTTTAATAAATATTTTAAAATGATTCTTAATTTTTATTTTGTTTATGATTAGTATATACAATGCTATATAATAGTAATTTTGATGATTCTGATTTTCAAAAAGTAGATTGGAGAGAATTTAATAGAACAATTGATGATCCTTGTGCTATTCAGCAAAGAGGTGAAGATAACAATAAGAAATTAAAATTTATTACGACAAATCATGTTGATTTATTAGAAGCAAAAGAAAAGCTAAATTTTTATGGTATGACAATGAAGGATCAATTATTTGTTCCTGCTGAAAAAATGGACGGTGATTCGTTTTTACGTTACGGTAAGACAGGTGGTATTATGACAAATCCAAATATTAAAAACGAATTTGGACAATTACCATTTCCTACTATGCCATCAAAATATCAAAGTGCACATGGAAACTTACAAGTTGAAGATACTTTACGAACACCTTTATTCGAAACAAATAGACAAAGTTGCAATCCTCACGATTTAGAATATTATAAAAGATCATTTTACGTATTTGATGATAAACGTGGGATTGAGACACCTAATCCAGTAAAAAGTGTAGAAAATATAGATTTTGGTCCAAGAGGTGGTGTTAGTACTAGATTTTTAAAACAAAAAAAATAAATTTACATTTACATTTATATTAAAATTAATTTCTAATATATTAGTATATAATGAAAGTAACACCTGAATATTTGGTATTATTGACTATAATATTATTTGCACTATATGCATTTAATATAATGGAAAAATATGAAACGTTTGTATGTAGTACAGATATGATTAAAACTGCTTACCAATCAAAAAAATTTAAACCCAGACGCCCTGAACATACGCAAACAGTTACAAAAGATGATAAAGAAGTTTTACAAAACAAAGTTTATGATGACAGTACCATTTTAGCAAATTTTAGAGTGGAGGGTGTACCAGATAATTGTATTATTGAATTGGTAAAAGTTTGGCAATGGTAAATATTACGTATTTTTTATTTATTTACTATAAATAAACAATAACTCATAATGGCTCTAGATCAAAAATATTATCAATGGTTTCGTATTTCTATTACCTTATTAGTAGCACTAGTTTATCTTTCTTATAGATTAAAGCGATATTTATTAAAAGATATATACGATTTTGCTGTATCCTATAAAGATATGATTATAGGTATATATTATATATACATTGCATATGATATATACATAAATAACAGTATATTATCAAATAAGATATAAGATTAAAACAGTGTAATTGTAAGTTAAAAAACTCCTCTGTGATTTAATTCAGAACGACGTTTTTCTAAAGTTATAATTTTAAAAACAAAAGTATTTTGAAGTGATTTATCAACTACCGTAGGGGGTAAAGTGTCTGTGCCAAAATTAAATAATATTCCATTGCAATCTTTGATTGATATTGTCATTTTTGCTAAACTAGCTTTAGGTGTTTTATAATATTTAATTGTATTTTCATGAATACGTTTATCAATTTGCATAAACCCAGCAGATGTAGTTGGAGCAGTTGGTTGCAATATAGCAAATGAATCTGATATATGTTTATCAGATGAAATCATAACATCTGATACTTCATCTATGTCTAATAAAATATATGGTTCAGCATCACAATTATTTTTTGCTGGTATAATAGCTTGAACAAGTTCTACAGAACTAACATTTTTAAATTCTTGTTGAAGTGTTATGCAATAATTATTAACATTTGTATAAACAGATCTATCTCTGTCTCTTGATGATACAGTTATATAATGAGTATATTCTTCGTATTCAATATTTGATTCATTTTTAACACTGAATTGTGTATTATTTTCTTTGTTCCAAACATTATCATAACTGTTTTGATCAAATTGTTTTGTATTATATTCTGAATATTTTGTTTGTGAATATCTATTATAATGATCACCAAGTCTGTTTGACATCGTTTCTATTATTTATTAATAAAATAA
>B570J29591_1000139_pt1 | contig 9136 bp, 1 predicted proteins | sample LakMenE22Apr09ns_FD_29591 | JGI IMG/M metagenome (IMG submission 29591) | reverse complement strand
TAAAATCAAGAATGCGATTATTACTATCATAAAGGTTATTAGTGATATTAATAATATTTTAAACATATTCTATTATTATTATTAAATTTTATTTTCAAGTTCAATTATCCTTGTTTTTAAATTTTCTATTATTGTTTGTTGATGTTGAATTAATTTATATAATTCTTGGGTTGCTTTTATATTCAATGAATATATCGAAGAATAATCTAATTTCTTAAAATCTTCAACCTTCTTTCCATATATAAATATATTAGTCCTTTCATTAAATGTTAATTCAATATCTTCATAAATTTCAAAAGAATATTCATCAATTATCGATTTAACCTTCACAAATCTCTTCTTATATCTATTATTATAAGGACTATCTTCAATAATAATCTCAATATTATTCGTATTATTTAATAAAAGTTTTAATTCATCATCTACATTTATCTTATTAATTATTGAAGAATTTGCTACTAATTTATATATTCCATCTTCATTAATATATGAAGCATATACATAAATATTAGCGATATAATCTATGTCATTATAAACTAAATGATTTAAATCAAGATTATTATTAACATCTTGAGCGATTATACCATATTTCTTCAAATAATCCTTCTCATCGCATAAATAATATTCCTTTGGTTTTAATAACATTAATTTATCAAGTGTATCAGGAATATCCTGAATTTCATATTTAATTCTTTCATCACTAATTTCAGCATTTGTAGAAGCTGTTGTTCCATTAAACCACCATTTAGAATTAATAGTAGATGTTAAATGATGAAATATAAAAGAATTAATTACCGAAGTTGGAGATGTTCCAATATATAAAAACCATTCATTACCCCAAGCAACATTAGCATTAGGGAAATTTACTTGATTATTAATATTAGTTGTTATCATATTAGATGAAAGAAGTAAATTATTAAAAATTGGTAAATTTGTGATATTATTATAATTAACATAACCATTAAAAGTAGGTTGTAGAACATTTAAAGGAACTTTAATAATTGCTAATCCTTGAGTTCCCATACCCCCATTACCATCTCCTCCACTTCCATATGTAGTTTTTAAAACAGGAACTGAAGAAGCTGTAGCTCCTGTTCCACCAGTTCCTATAATAAGATTTGTATTTGTAATTGTTTCAGTATATCCACCATTAACAACAGAACCTCCAGAACCTCCTTGAGTAGCTGTTCCATTTAATCCTGTAGTTGCGAAATAATATAAGGGATTAACAATAGAACCAGCAGCACTTTGATTATTTAAATTTAATAAACTTCCTCCACCAGAACCACCAGTTGTAGATGTAGTATATAAATATCTAATGATAACTACCCCTGAACCACCTGTTCCTCCAACACCATTACCGCCAGTTGAAGCATTATAACCTCCGCCACCAGCCCCCCCTCCAGTATTTGCTGTTCCATTTGCACCTGCTCCTGAAACACCATCGCTAATTCCACCTTCACCACCTCCTCCTAAACCTCCTGTAGTTCTTCCATAACCAGTACTAGTTAAACCACCACCACCTCCTCCAGCATAATAAGTTGCCGTTCCTGTTATAGAAATTTGTCTTCCTATACCTCCATTTCCACCTCTTATTCTTGAAGATTCAATAGTTGAACTAAAACCATCACCACCTGCTCCACCACCACCACCACCAGACCAATATGCTCCTCCTTCATTATCACCTTTACCCCTACCACCAGCAAAACCAAAAGTAAGTCCAGAAACCCCATTTGCTATATTAGTATTAACAGGATTACCTCCAGCATGTGTAGCATTACCACCACCACCACTTCCTGAACCACCACTTAAACCACTTGTAGTTGTTTGAGAACCTATACCACCAGCTCCTCCTTTTGCTAAATAAATAGTAGTTCCTGATAAGATAATTGATGAATCACCTCCATTAGAAGCTGTAAAAAGATTTCCAGCACCACCATTACCAATATTAATAGTATAAGTTCCGCTATTTAAAGAAATGTTTGTTTGATAAATAAGTGCTCCAGCTCCACCACCAGAAGCATGTCTATTCGCTCCACCACCTCCTCCACCAATAATTAATATATCACAAATCATATTAGTATTTGCTACAAATGTTCCTGTATTAGCAAAAAAAGCATATCTAAAATTATTATTATCAGTAGCAGTAAAAATATTATTTCCTGATCCTGTAATAGTTATATTATAACCAGAAGCACCATTGCCACCTCCATCTGCTACAAGATAATCAATTGAATTGTTTGAAATTTTTGTTATACGATTATTTGAATTAAATGATGAATAACCGATTTGAATATTTGAAGTTCCTACATTAAATGGATAATTTGGGTAATAAATTAATTCTCCAGAACCACCACCACCACTTCCTCCTGTTAATCCACCATTACCTCCAGCACCTATTAATAATAAATCACAATTAGTTGCTTGAGGAAAAGTAATAGTTCCAGAAGTTAAAAACATATAATATCCATATAAATTATTGACGTTATTAAAGGAAGCATTTGTAGCAGTAATATTTGTATTAGATGTAATTGAAAATGGAATAGTAGTATTATTCATTTTAAGGGAACCTGAAAAATTAATATCACCAATGATATCTAATTTTGATTGTGGATTTGTAGTTCCAATTCCTACATTACTCATAGTAAATATATTCGTTCCAGATGGTAGCCAATAAAGACTTGAATTAGTTCCACCGCTTCCCAAATTTGCTGTTCTAATATTAGTATATGATATACAATTATTACTAGAATTAAAATCAAGATTACTTAAAAATGAATAAGAATTATTACTTCTATTTTCAAAAACATTAGAAGTTATAAAGATATTACTTATATTTGATTTTTTAAGGAATAATTCATTTGTATTTGTATTTCCATTAATATCTATTTTTTCACTTGGTATAGTTGAACCTATACCAGCATTACCACTAACATTTAAAGAAATATTATTTCCTGTTGTAGTCCATTGATAATTATTAGCAATAATTCCAAAAATACTATTAGAAGAATAAATTAAATTACTATTACTAGAACGAAAATCTATATTACTTAAATTTGAATAAAGATTATTTGAAGTAGTATTTAAAGAAGTTGTAGTAATATAAACAGACAAATCAGGTATATTATATAAATTACTATAATTAATATTACTAATATTACTACCAAGACCTAATAAAATAGAAGAACTTGTTAATTTATCTTGTTTATTATTAAATAAATTATTAGATGAATTATATGAGAAATTAGAAATAGAATAATTATAATTACTTACATTTGCGAATATTTGATTAGAATTATAAGTATCATTACTTGTTATAATAGTAGTTAAATTCACACCTCCTATATTCATAGCTGAAGTATTAATAGTTCCTGAAACCTCTAATTTTTGCTGAGGATTACTAACACCAATACCAATATTTCCATTAGAATTAATAACAACACCTAAATTATTACTTATTGTTAAATATCTAATTATAACTACTCCTGTTCCACCAGTTCCTCCAATTCCACCAGTCCCCCCTGGACCACTCGCTCCACCACCACCTCCTCCAGTATTTGCTGTTCCATTAAATCCATTTACAACACTACTAACAGATGCGGAACCATTTCCACCACCACCTATTCCACCAGCTCCAGCAGTTCCAATAGTTGATGTTTTATATACACATCCACCACCACCACCAGCATAATAAGAATTATTTCCTGTAATTGTAATTAATTTACCGGCACCACCATTTCCACCAGTTCCATTACCAGCAGTGCTTCCAACATTTCCTACACCACCAGCACCACCACCACCTCCTCCAGATACTATTGATGCTGAATAAATAGTTCCTATACCACCTGCGTTTCCAAATACATCTACATCTTGAGGAATATTAGTAGTAACTGCTGTTCCTGCGGTGCTATTATTTGTAGAACCTCCACCAGAACCTCCATTTTTACCAGTATCAGAACCCCAAGCACCTCCACCACCTCCACCTTTAGCATTAAAAATAGTAGTTCCTAATGAATTAATAAAAGTTGTATCATTTCCATTTGTTCCGCTACATTGTATTCCACCACCAGAAGATGTATTTCCACCAACTCCTCCACTACCAATATTAATATTAAATGTTCCAGAAGATAATTGATAATTAGTTTTATAAATTAAAGAACCAGCACCACCACCAGCACCAAACCCACCACCACCACCACCGCCACCACCGACTACTAATATATCACAAATCAAATTTTTATCAATCGTGAAGTTTCCATTGGAAGTAAATATAGCATATTTATAATTTGGATCATTAATAACATTATTAATAGAATTTCCTGTTCCAGATAATGAAACATTTACTGATTGATTATTATAATAAAATTCAGCAATATTATTATTAGGATTTATTTGTTTAACTATCATAGCAGTAGCTGTAGTATCATTAATAATTTGAAGTTGTTCTGTTTGATAAATAGTTGTATTAAAAACGGCAGTATCACCAATAACATTTAAATTTGAGGCGATAATATTAGACGCATTTACGATTCCGGTAAAATTAACATTTCTATTATAAATATCATTAGTGATAAATCTATTACTTGAACCGATAGGAATGACATCAGTATTTAAGGAATTATATTTATCATTAATGGAAGTGATTAATGAATTGGATGAATTTAATAAAACATTAGAGAAGATGATATTAGAAAAATCAAAATTATTATTAAGACCTACGAGGAATTTATTATTAATCATTAAATCTCCATTGGTATCAATTTTAATATCTCCAAAATTATTATTACTATTTAAGCGAATTTGATTAAGATTAATGCCAATAAAATCTCCATTATTATCATCTTTAATATTTAATAAATTATTGGAAGAATTAATATTAATATTATCTAAATGGATTTCAGATATATATAAATCTTTCCATTTTAAATTAGAAGAACCTAAATCAAATAAATTACAAGAATTTGGAATAATATTACCATTAATATTTAAATTTCCATTAATATCTAATTTTTCTTTTGGAATAGTTGAACCTATGCCAATATTTCCTGTTAAATTGAAAAAAATATTATTTCCATTTGTTGAAAATTGATTAGAAGTTAAATTATTAAATTTATTATTTGTTTCATTCATAATCAAATTACTTCTAGTCTCAAATAAATTCGATGTAATAAATATATTACTTATATTATCACCTTTTAATTTCAATTCTAAAGTATTTATTGAACCATTTATAATTAATTTATCATTATTAAAAGTCGATGTTCCAATACCTACATTTCCATTAAGATAATAGATATTTGAATTGATATCGGTAATCCATTGACTTGATACAATAGGATTTAAACTAGATATATAATCTTGATTGCTTAGATTTGAAAAGAGATTATTACTTCTATTTTCAAAGACATTACAAGTTATGAATATATTACTAATATTGAGATCTTTAATTTTATATTCATCACTATTAATATTTCCCAGAACTATCAATTTATCACTATTAAATACAGAAGAGCCAATTCCAACATTACCATCATTATAATAAATATTTGAATTAATATCACTAGTCCATTGACTAGTTCTAATAGTCCCTATTTTATTATTTGTGAAATTAACAAGTGAATTACTAACATTAATATTAGAATTACTTGAAATGTTTAAAATTAGATTTGATATATTTGAAACATCATTATTAGAGGCATATAATGATAAATTTGGAATATTAGATAGATCATTATAATTAGCGGAAAAACATATATTAGAGAAGGAAGGTTTTAATAGAATTTCATTCCAATTAATAGGAAATAAAGATTTATCTTCAAAAGTTGTGGAAAAAGGAGTAAAAGATGGATTATTATCATTATAAAAAAATGGAGAATTATGATTAGACATTTCTAATAATCTAATAAAAATAATTAAAAAAATTATAATAATTTATTTTCAAGGTTTTTAATTCTGGTCGTAAGATTATCGAGGGTTTTATAAGTATTATTAATAAATTCATAAATTTCTTGATTTGCTTTAATATTCAATGTATATAGTGAATTATAATCTAATTTATGGAAATCGTTTATTTTTTTCCCATAAATAAATAATCTTATTTTTTCATCTTCATTTAATTCAATATCATCAAATATTTCAAATGAATATTCATCAATTATTGATTTAACTTTAACAAATCTCTTTTTATAACGATTATGATATGTTAAATCTTCTATGATTATTTCTTTATTAAAATTATTATCAAGAAGGATTTTAAGTTCATCATTTATATCTATCAAATCAATTATAGGATTTAGAGATGATATTATATAAATTCCATTAGAATTATTATAGAATGCGAATGAATAAACATTAGCAATATAATCTTCATCCTTATAAACGAGATGATTTAATTCTGGAATTTTATATATATCTTGTGCGATAATTCCATATTTTTTATGATAATCCTTTTCATCACATAGATAATATTCCTTAGGATTTATAAGCATAAGTTTATCAATACCATTGGAAATATCTTGAATATTATTTTTAATTCTATAATCACTAATTTCCGCATTTGTTGTAGCAGTTGTTCCATTAAACCACCAATCAGAATTAATAGTTGGTGTTATATGATTAAAGATAAAGGAATTTGGAATATTCGTAGGAGATGTTCCCATATATAAATTCCATTCATTCTTCCAAGAAGTTGTAGATAATGGAAAATTAATATTATTTTCTTCACCTATATTTATGATATTTGATGATGTTAATAAATCTAACATATATGGACGATTACGAACATTAGAATAATTGAAATTTCCATTATAAATAGTTTGATTAATATTATATCTAATTATAACTACTCCTGAACCACCAGTTCCTCCAATACCACCATATCCATTTCCAGAAGCACCACCTCCTCCTCCTCCGGTATTTGCTGTTCCATTAAATCCATTCGCAGAACTACTTACAGATGCAATACCATTTCCACCACCACCTATTCCTCCAGTTCCAGCGGTTCCAATAGTTGATGTTTTATATAAACATCCACCACCACCACCAGCATAATAAGAATTATTTCCTGTAATTGTAATTAATTTACCTGCTCCACCATTTCCACCAGTTCCATTACCAGCAGTGCTTCCAACATTTCCTACACCACCAGCACCTCCCCCACCTCCTCCTGATATTATTGATGCTGAATAAATAGTCTCTCTGGCACCTGCGTTTCCAAATACATCTAAATCTTGAGGAATATTAGTAGTAACTGCTGTTCCTGCTGTGCTATTATTTGTAGAACCTCCACCTGAACCTCCGTTTTTACCAGCATCGGAACCCCAAGCACCTCCACCGCCTCCACCTTTAGCATTAAAAATAGTAGTTCCTAATGAATTATTAAAAATAGTTGTATCATTTCCATTTGTTCCACTACATTGTATTCCACTACCAGAAGTTGTATTACCACCTCCTCCTCCACTACCAATATTAATAGTAAATATTCCAGAGGATAATTGATAATTGGTTTTATAAATTAAAGCACCAGCACCACCACCAGCACCAAATCCACCACCACCTCCTCCTCCACCACCGACGACTAAAATATCACATATCATATTTTTATCAATGGTGAAAGTTCCATTGGAAGTAAATAAGGCATATCTAAAAAAGCTATTATCAGTAGTAGTATTAATTGAATTTCCAGCTCCAGTAATAGAAACATTAATATTATTTACTAGAAAATTTAAAGGAGTATTATTTAATTTAATATTTCCTTTAACACTCAAATCACCTTTTATGACAAGATTTGATGAATAATTTGAAGTTGAAACATAATTATATAATTCAACTCTTCCTTGATATAATTCTTGAATTTGTGATTGAGATAATTCTATTCCTGAATAAACACGGAAATCATCATAAAACCCATTTGTAGAATAACCACCAACATTAAAAAGATTTCCTATACAAATAGTTGTTCCATCTTGAGCTAATTGAGATGGTGATGTATTACCTCCTATAAAAACACCATTTCTATATATCTTCCTTGATTTGGTTGTAAAATTATAAGTATATGTTAAAAAAACCCAATTATTAACATCATTTGGATATGCTGGACTATTATAATCATTTGAAAAAAACCCAAAAAAATACGTGCTTGCTGTATTTACTCCATAACCAATCATTAAATTTTTATTAGCAAGTTTGCTTAAATTATTACCAAATGATGATATAAATGCATTAAAATTTGATTTAGCAAATTGCCATAGAGAAATACTAAAATTAATTCCTGAAAAATCTATACCATTGGTTCTTGTTAGATTATTAGTAGTATTATAAGAACTAGCAAATGTTCCTTTAATACCAGATACTAATGAAACCGAATTATTATTAGTTAAATGATATCCATTACCACTACTATCTAAACCAATATTTAAAATATCATCAAATTTATACCAAGCTGTAGGATTTAAAATAAAATCATTAGTTTCTCTACCAAATAATTGTAATTCATTAAAATTTAATATATAAGCATTAGCATCTCCTCCAACTAATTTATTAATTGTAAAACCAATATATAAATAGGATATTGAAAATGTTGTAAGTATTTTTTCATAAAAACCAGATGAATAATTAGCACTTGTTAAAGCGGTTGTCGTATTTGATGCTTCTAATATTTCCGTGAATGTAATACCATCATTAGAACCATAACATTTCCATAATGCTGGACATCTTGATACTGATGTTGAACGTATATAAAAAACAAACCTACTTAATATAATTGAAATAGGAAGTTTTATAATTATCCAATCACCTGTATAATCAGGTTTTATATAACTTGAACCATTATAATTTCCAGATGGTTGAGTATAAACTCCAGTAGTTATCCAATGTGCTCCTTCACTATCACTATTATTAAAATTAAATAATAATTTTTTTCCATTTCCTTCACGAAAATAACTTGAAGAATAAATAGTATAAGTTCCTATTCCATATCCATTTGTATATGAATTAATAGTAATAGTTTCTTTATAATAAGTTGTAGGATTAATACCTATTAATTCACTAGTACTATTTGAAGCTTCTGGTGTTGAACTATCATATAACTTAGGAGGATATTGTCTTTCTTTTAAAATAGGATAAGAATTATCAGTAA
>B570J29591_1000135_pt1 | contig 9298 bp, 13 predicted proteins | sample LakMenE22Apr09ns_FD_29591 | JGI IMG/M metagenome (IMG submission 29591) | reverse complement strand
GAATAGTAATTGAAGTTTGATATTTTTTTCCTAAATAATATTTTTTATTTTTTTTTATATTAAGATGTTTAAAAGCTAATTCTAGAGCCGTTCTTAAGGATAAATATTTAATTTCTTGAAGTCTATTTTGTCTAATTAGCTTTGTGATTTCACATTCATTACTTTTTAAATATGAAAATATTTTTTCTTGGTTTCACCATATCTTTTGTATGGAACACATTCTGCAAAACCGGCTTTGTCGTTTTCTGTGAGTTTTATTATTATAGTCTTTATGAATTTTTTGTTTTCTCTTGATATTTTAAAAGAATCTTTTAAAAAAAATTTTTTTTTAACAAATTGTAATTTTAAAAACATAAATTCACTGTTATATGATCTAAGGTTTTTAATTTAATGCCAAAAATTACTTATATAGAACATAACGGAAAAGAACATCAAATAGAAATGCCCATTGGTTATTCAATAATGGAAGGAGCTATAAAAAATTCTATTCCTGGAATTGATGCAGATTGTGGTGGTTCTTGTGCTTGTGCAACTTGTCATGTTTATGTGGATGAAAATTTTTTAAATAAAATTCCAAAAGCCCAAGAGTCAGAGCAAGATATGATTGATTTTGTTCAAGATGCGGACAAGTCGAGTAGATTAAGTTGTCAGATTATTATTACAAATGATCTTGATGGTATAGTAGTCAGGATGCCAAAAAAACAAAGTTAATATGATAATTAAAACAGATGCAGTCATTGTTGGTGCAGGACCTGTTGGCCTATTTTCTGTATTTGAACTTGGCATTTTAGGTCTTAGCGCTCATGTTATTGATAATTTAGATAAAATTGGCGGGCAGTGCATAGAACTTTATCCTGACAAACCTATTTATGACATTCCTGGAGTTCCAGATTGCACAGGAGAAGATTTAATTAAAAATTTATCTGAACAAATAAAACCGTTTAAACCAGAGTTTCATCTTAATCAAAGAGTTAACGAATTAAAAAAAAGTAATAAATTATGGCAAGTTATTACCAGTGAGAATAAAATTTTCGAAACACCTAATATAATCATAGCTGGTGGAGTTGGGTCCTTTGAACCTAGAAAAGTAGATATTAAAAATATTGAAAAATTTGAAGGAAAAGGTTTTTACTATTCTGTTAAAGATAAATCTAAATTTAAAGATCAAATAGTTGCAGTATTTGGAGGGGGGGATTCTGCTCTAGATTGGACTTTAGAATTATCAAATATTGCAAAAAAAGTTTATTTAGTTCACAGAAGAGATGACTTTAAGGGCGCGCCACATACATTAAATAAAATTAAAGAAATTGCAAAATCAGGAAAAGTTGAAATTAAAACTTTTTATCAACTTAAAGGAATTAATGGAGATAAAGAATTAGAAAATATTGAAATACAAAAAAATAACGATGTGATGGAAATTTTAAAAATAGACTCCGTAATTGCTTTTTTTGGACTTAAGATGGAACTTGGACCAATTGCAAATTGGGGATTAAATTTAGAAGAGAAATGTATTTCAGTTAATACAAAAAATTTTCAAACTAATGAAGAAGGTATCTTTGCTATTGGTGATATTTGTACTTATCCGGGTAAGCTTAAGTTAATTTTATCTGGATTTCATGAAGGCGCTTTAGCAGCTAGAGAATGCTTTATGAGAGCAAGGCCAAATGAGAATCTTGTTTTCCAATACACAACCTCATCTACTCAGATACATAAACGCTTAGGAATAAAGTAAATTTTTTTAAGAAGAGTTTTTTTTATAAAGAACGAAAAGAGTGAAAATAATTAATATATTTACTGCGGCAAGCGGTAATATGAATAATAAAAACGAATTTTGTAAAAAATAAAATATTAACGTCACATATATTGAAAATAATATAGACAATCTGATAGCGGTCTCTTTTCTAAATACAGAGATGATTAGCAAAGAGTGTCTAATAAGTTTTAAAAAACTCATTTTAGTAGGGCCGCAATATCTAACCCCTCTTATTGAGGGTATAGATGTTTTGTTTTTAATAAATTTTGCAACAGTTCCTGAAAAACTCACAAAAAGATTTTTGTTAGAAGTTATTAAGTTTAAATCTTTTTTAGGTATGCACATAAAATTTCCAAATTTTATTGAATAACCAGTTAGAACTAGAGTTAAAATTTTATGCAAATGATAAGATAATTTAAAAAATGCACTCTCAGAACGTTTAATGCGATTTGCAGTTATAGTTACTGAGGGAAGCTCAATTGATTTTAATATCAGTTCTTTTACTTCTTCTGGTCTATCTTCGCCATCTCCATCCATAACAATGAGGTAATCAAAATCGTTTTTTTTGTTTAAATAATTAATCCCATTAGCAATACTTTTGCCATGGCCAATATTTTTTATATTTTTAATTATTTCTATATCTTCAAATGAATCGAATTCTATTTTTTTATTTAAAATTTCTGATGAACAATCGTCAATTATCAAGATTTTTATGCGGGCGAGATTATTAATTTTTAAAGCATGAATGTTATTTAAGAGAATTGAAAGAGATTCCCAGTCATTAAAAACTGGGATTAAAATTTTATAAGTTTTCATTTATTTAGAAAATAAAACATACATCATGATTGTCTATTTTTTTATATACAATATTTTTAACATTTATGTTTTTTCGATTACATAAACTTGGACCAATATCTTTTGCGATAATAATTGCTGGCTTTTTATAAAAATTATTATTTTCTTCCAAAAAAACTTTTGGTCTATTACTTAATTGATAAGATAAATTTCCAGCATACCATTCTGAAAAACCAACATTAGATATCTCGTCTTTTGAAATAGTTTTCCATTCTTTTTCAATTTGTAATGCTATTTTTTTTCCTTCATAACCCGTTCTTGTGTCATTATATATTGATCTTAACGAATATAGTGTTGGTGATGCGATTAAAAATATTATTAATAAAATATTGAAACTTTTTAATTTTTTTAAATTTATTTGGTCTTGATATAAAAATATAAAAAAAATACCAATCAAAGAATAAAACGGAATCATCCACATTGTTCTTATTCTAGAACCAGTAATCACTGAGGTTATTAAAATTAAAAAAAATGGAAGCAGAAATGAAAATAATAAAAAAATAAATTTTTCATTATTTAAAGGTAATTTAATTTTAATTCTTTTTATTAATAAATAAATTAATAANAGAAATGGTAATAAGACCGTAATTTGACTTATTATAAATTTAAATGGATTTAATAAATGGTTNTAATTACTAGCTTCATTTAATCCTCCACGNTTAAGAGCATAATAAATGGTAGTAAAATCATTTTGAATTAACCATTGAAAATGAGGAGCTGTTATTAAGAAAAAAGTTAATAAAGCATATAAAAAATTAAAATTATTATTTTTCTTCTTGGACGAAATAAAAATTAAATAAAAAAAAAGAGATATTAATAAATAGGCAAAGATATATTTTGTTAAAAAACCAAGAGCAGCGAAGGTGCCTAAAAAAATCCAGTCAATAATTTTATTATTTTTTATAGATTTAAAAAAAAAATATATCGTCCCAATCCATAAAGGNATTTGGCAGATATTTACGTTAAATTGTGGTGTCTCAAATGTGTAAAAAGCAATACCTTCTATTACTAGAATGGATAAAACAATTTGAGATTTATTTTTTAAAAAAAATGAAGATAGTTTCCATAAAAATATAAAAGAAATAACAATAAATACTTGGCTTAATAAATAATAAATCCAATCTTTATTTCCAAAAATTTTAAATAGCAGACCTGGTATCCAAGCGCTTAAAGGTGGATGCTTATTGTAACCTAAGTCAAAATCTTGTCCCCACGCTAATGCTTCAATTACATCTAAGGGTAAATTTTTATTAGATAAGTAGGGTACGATGGTCCAAACAATTAAGTGATAAAGACATAATAGATAAAAAATATTTTTTTCTTTACCTGGTTGCATCATTAATGATGATTTAATTGATTCAATGCAACTTGACACTATAAAAAAGGAACTTATATTCCCCCATCTTAATGGTTACAAAATTACCAAAAAACTACACACCAAGTGCTAAAGAAAAGTACATGTGTGCAAAACATAAAGAATATTTCAGAAGAGTCTTGGAAGAGTCGAAGAAAGAACTAGCTCTTCAAAATGATAAAATACTTTTTAATGAGTTAGATGATAATGATACTTCTGCCGATGTTGTTGACCAAGCAACCTCTCAAACAGGTAGAGCTATTGAGATGAGAACAGTTAATAGGAATAAAAAACTTATTTCTAAAATAGATAAGGCTCTTAAAAAAATTAAAGATGATACTTACGGTTATTGCGAAGAGACAGGTGAACAAATAGGTTTAAAGAGATTAATAGCTAGACCGATAGCAACCTTGACTGTTGAGGCCCAAGAACGACATGAGAGAGAAGAAAAAATTTTCGCCGAAAGTTAAGAAGCTAAAGGAATTTTTTCTCCTAAATTTTCAGGATCATAACCTTTTACAACAGCAGGTCTTTTAGAAATTTCTTCATACCATCTAGATAAATTCTTATATTTTTTAATTCCAATCTCATGCCATTCATGACGGCATAACCATGGAAAGGTTGCAATATCAGCAATTGTATACTCGTCACATGCTAAATATTTATTTTTACTAAGTTGCATATCTAAATATTCATAAATTTTCTTTGCAAGTTCTGAAAATCTATTTTCAGCATATTCGCTTTTGCCTTTATTAAATTTATAAAAATAATGAAGTTGACCGAGCATAGGACCAACGAAACTTACTTGAACCATTAACCATTCATTAATATTTTTCTCATATTTTTGAGGATAAAATTTAAAATTATTTTTTTTAGCCAGATAAATTAATATAGCTGATTCAAACACAGTTTCCTGATCATCAATTATAGCTGGAATTTTATTTAAAGGACTAATCTTTAAAAAGTTTTCTGAGAATTGTTCGTTTTTAGTAATGTCGATTCTTGTTATTTTATATTTTAATTCTAGCTCTTCTAAAAGAATAGAAATTTTTCTACCATTAGGTGTCGGGTAATAAAACAACTCAATCATATAAGCTATTTGTTTTATTTAAATAGTTTATATAAGTACATATGAAAAAAATTTTGTATTTTTATAGCGTTGCATCTCCATTTGCTTATCTTGGAAATAAAAGGTTAATAGAAATTTCAAAGAAATATTCAGTAGAAATAATTGAAAAACCAATTGATTTAGTGGGAAAAGTTTTTGTTGCGACTGGAGGAGTTCCAGTGCCGCAAAGACATATCTCAAGACAAAATTATAGACTATTAGAATTAAAAAGGTGGGGTGAATTTTTGAATATTAAAATTAATCAAAAACCAAAATTTTTTCCACCAAAAGATCCTCATACACCAGCATTATTTTGTATAGCAAGTATTGATATGGGAATAAAAATAGAATTTGGCATGAAAGTTTTAGAACAATTATGGGCACAAGAAAATGATATTTCTAATTTAGAAACACTAAAACTTATAGCAAATGATTTAAAAATTAATTTTGAAGATTTAAATAAATTAGCAATGTCAGATAAAATTAAAAATATTTATGAGGCTAATACACAAGAAGCTATTAATATGAATATATTTGGAGTTCCAACTTATATTTACAATAATGAAATGTTTTGGGGTCAGGATAGACTAGAGTTATTAGAGTATTCTTTAAAAAAAAATTAAAACTCTTTTTGATGAAGGAAAGTTTAATCAATAAACTTAATAAATTAAAAAATTATTTTCTAATAAAAGAAAATTTAAATAAAAATTTCAAAAATATTTATCTTAAGATTGCAGAGCTAATTTTTTTAAAAAAAACTTCAATAAGAAAACCTTTGATTATTGGATTGGCTGGAGGACAAGGATCAGGAAAAACAACATTCGCTCAGTTTTTAAAATTAATTTTAGAGAGCAAGTATAATTTAAGAACTGTCTCAGTTTCTATTGATGATATTTATAAAACTAAAAAAGAAAGAATTAAAATATCAAAAGAAATAAATAAACTATTTCTTACTAGGGGGGTTCCAGGCACTCATGATGTTAATTTTTTAACTAAATTCTTTAAAGTTCTAAAAGATAATACACTTAATAAATCTTATTTAATTCCAAAATTTGATAAATCCATAGACGACAGATTGCCAAAAAATAAGTGGCATTATGTAGAAAAAAAATTAGATGTATTTATATTAGAAGGATGGTGTGTTGGGGCTAGACCTGAAGAAAATAATCGTAAATTAAAAAAAACTATTAATTTATTAGAGTCTTATGAGGATAAAAATTGCAAATGGAGGTTTGCGGTTAATCAACAATTAAAGAATGATTATAAAAAATTATTTTCATTTATTGATTTAATGATTTATTTAAAAGTACCAAATTTTAATAAAGTTTTAACTTGGAGAGGCTTGCAGGAGAAAAAATTAGCTTATTCTAGAAAAAATATATCTAAAAATAAAAATAAAATAATGTCAGAAAGTGAAATTAAAAGATTTATAATGTTTTATGAGAGAATAACTAAAAAGATGCTCATAGATATGCCTAAATTTGCTGATATAGTTGTGCCAATAAGTTCAAATCATCAACCTAAAAAAATTATACTAAATAGATGAGAATCTTAAAAAAATTTTATTTTTTGATTTTTTTTATAAGCACGAGTGCTTATGCAGTTGAAAATATTAATAAATCTTTAATTGCTGCGTACTTAAATAATCCAAAACTTAACGCTGAAAGGGAAAGAACTAAAGCTGTTGATGAGAATTTAGTTCAAGCTTTTAGTGCGTTTAAACCAACGTTACTATCTCTGCTTATAAAAGTGATACAGATAGTTCTAAAATAACAAATTCAACGGGTTCTTCTTCGCCTTCAACTAATGCTCAGACAACTGCAAAATCAATTACCATTGAACAAAAAATATTTAATTTTGATGATATGTATAATTATCAAAAAGAAAAAAGTTCCGTTGAAATAGCCAGATATACTTTAAAAAAAGTAGAACAAGATGTTCTTCTAGAAGCAGTCGAAGCTTATACGGGAACACTTCTTGCTCAAAAGAAAGTTGTTTTTAGCAAAGAAAATTTAGACTTATCTGAAAAACAAGTTGAATTAGACAAAAGTAGATTGGAGCGAGGAATAATTACAATTTCTGACTTGGCACAATCAGAAAGTTCATTGGCGGCTGCACAATCTAATTTATTAAATGCTGAAAATGAACTGCTGATTACTAAAAAGAATTTTAAAAATGTTGTAGGTTACGATCCTGTAGATTTAGAAGAAATAAATAATTTAAATTTAACTTTACCTAAATCTTTAGAAGAAACTTCAGCATTTGCACAAAAAGAAAATCCTATTTTAAAGATTTCGGAATTCTCCCTTAAAAAAGCTGAGGATGAACATAAAATAGCTATAGCTGAACTTTCTCCAACGTTTAGTTTGTCGTTGGACATAACTGATTATGATGGCTACAGTTCAAGTATAGACAAAACAAAACAATCAGTTGCAAAAGCGCAAGCTTCAATTCCTCTTTATCAAGGAGGAAAGCAGACTTCATTAATTATACAAAAGAGATCTTTATTAGATAGCGCAGAATTAGATCTACAAACTTCTAAAAATATTGTGGATAGAGATTCTTATTCTGCATGGTCTAATTTTAAACTTGCTATAAGTAATTTTGAATTAACAAAGTTAAGAGTAAAAGCATCCGAAATTGCATACGAAGGTATTATTCAAGAGTATGAAGCTGGATCAAGATCAACATTGGATGTCATTACATCAAGATCTACATTGCTTGAATCAAGAGTAAATAATGCAATTACTGATAAGGATAGAATTGTTTCTCAATTTAAGCTTTTATCTTCAATAGGTAGTCTCACAGCAAAAAATTTAGCTTTAGAGACAAAACTATATGATCCTAATGATTATCCAAATAAGAGCTGGATAAGACATATTTTTTAGTAAAAAATACATATATTTCAAATACTTATAAATATAATTGTATAAAAGAACAAAATGTGTACATTTGTTTTATTGAGTCGTTAAACAATAAAATAAATTAAAAAGGAACAAAATGACTAAAAACACACTTAAAATAGTAAATACTGAGAAGACGGAAGACAAAAAAGAAAAACAAAAAGCATTAGACGCAGCCATAAGTCAAATAGATCAAAATTACGGAAAAGGTTCTGTAATGAGACTGGGTCAATCTAGAGTTCTTGATATAGAATCTATATCAACAGGATCATTAGGATTAGACCTCGCGCTAGGAATTGGAGGTCTTCCAAAAAGTAGAATTGTAGAAATTTATGGACCNGANTCATCTGGAAAAACTACTTTATCATTACAGGTTATTGCTGAGGCGCAAAAAAAAGGTGGAATTTGTGCATTCATTGATGCNGAGCATGCTCTTGACCCAGTTTATGCAAAAAANTTAGGNGTTAATACTACTGAATTATTAATTTCTCAACCCGATACAGGTGAACAGGCACTNGAGATTGCTGACACTTTAGTTAGATCGGGATCTATTTCTGTCCTAGTTGTAGATTCTGTTGCTGCTTTAACACCAAGAGCAGAGCTAGAAGGAGAGATGGGAGATCATCATATGGGCTTACAAGCTCGATTAATGAGTCAGGCTCTAAGAAAGTTGACAGGTTCAGTTTCCAAAACAAACACTATGATTATTTTTATTAATCAAATAAGAATGAAAATAGGAGTTATGTTTGGTAGCCCAGAGACAACTGCTGGAGGAAACGCTCTTAAATTTTATTCGTCTGTAAGATTAGATATTAGAAGAATAGGAGCAATTAAAGATAAAGAAGAGATAATTGGTAACCAAACACGAGTTAAGGTTGTAAAAAATAAAGTTGCCCCTCCATTTAAAGTAGTTGAGTTTGATATTATGTACGGCGAAGGCATTAGCAAACTTGGGAGAAGTTGTTGATTTAGCAGCAAAAGCAAACATTATAGAAAAAGCTGGAGCATGGTATTCCTATAAAGGCGAAAAAGTAGGACAAGGTAGAGAAAATGTTAAGCAATACCTAAAGCTAAATCCAAAGATTGCAGCTGAGATTGAAATGGCAGTTAGAACAAATGCTAAACTAATTTCAGAAAAATTAAGCGATCATTCAGAGAATATTCCTGAAGAAAAAGAAGACATCAAAGAAGATAATTAAGCTTAGTAAACTTAAAGTTAAATATTCCCAATACGTTAATTAAAGGCGCTTTTAAAAAGGCGCCTTTAGCATTCTAGACATATATATAAAAAGTTGTATCTATAAGTAGATGGGTACAAAAACACT
>B570J29591_1000120_pt1 | contig 10120 bp, 10 predicted proteins | sample LakMenE22Apr09ns_FD_29591 | JGI IMG/M metagenome (IMG submission 29591) | reverse complement strand
ATTTAGTAGGTTATGGTTGTACGACTTGTATTGGAAACTCTGGACCATTGAATGACAATATTAATAATGCAATTACAAAAGGTGAGTTATACGTAGCATCAATTCTTTCGGGAAATAGAAATTTTGAAGGACGAGTGCATCCGCAAGTCAAAGCAAATTACTTAGCTTCACCTCCACTTGTTGTAGCATACGCTATTGCAGGTTCGATGACGTTTGATCTTTATAAAGATTCACTTGGCAAAGATAAGAGTGGCAAAGATGTATTCTTAAAAGATATTTGGCCTTCTAATAAAGAGATTGCAGATACGATCTTAACTTCAATTACAGCGCAGATGTATAGATCTCGTTATGATAATGTATCAGAAGGCCCTGAAAGCTGGCAGAAAATTAAAACAGTAGCTAGTAGCATTTATGAGTGGGACGAAAAATCAACGTATGTAAAACGACCACCGTTTTTTGAAAACTTACCTGACAAACCGGAAGGATTTAAAGCAATTAAAAATGCAAGACCTCTTCTTATTTTAGCAGATTCAATAACAACGGATCACATTTCTCCAGCAGGATCTATTCAAAAGTCTGGACCTACAGGCGATTATTTTATGCAGCATCAAGTATTACAAAAAGATTTCAACTCTTATGGAGCTAGAAGAGGAAATCATGAAGTGATGATGCGTGGAACATTTGCAAATATTAGAATTAAAAATGAAATGGCACCAGGTACAGAAGGTGGAGTTACAATGCTTCATCCTGATAAAAAAGTAATGCCAGTGTTTGATGCTTCTATGGAATATCAAAAAAGAAAGGTAGATCTTATTGTAATCGCAGGTAAAGAATATGGAACAGGATCGTCGCGTGACTGGGCTGCAAAAGGTACAAAACTTTTAGGAGTTAAAGCTGTTATTGCAGAAAGTTTTGAGAGAATTCATAGATCTAATTTAGTTGGCATGGGAATTTTGCCTCTTCAATTTAAAGAAGGCTTTTCTAGAAAAACTTTAAATCTAAAAGGATCTGAGATTCTAAACATTCTAAACGTTGAAAAGGGTTTAAAGCCTAGAGAAGAAGTAACTGTTGAATTCTTATATGAAGACGGAAGTTCTAAAAAAATCAATGTTCTTTCTAGAATCGATACTGATAATGAAACTGAATACTACAAACACGGAGGTATTCTTCAGTACGTTCTAAGAAATATGGCTTAAATATTTTAATTATATTTTTTCAATATTAGTAATTCTTCTTTTTATTTTTTCCATATAAAGAGCAAATTGTTGCTCAGCAGCTTCCAATGTTANAAGTTGAAAGTAAATTTCTTTATTTGAATTTTGTTGAACTAAATCATCGTAATCAGATGAAATAATCGAGCCAACTTTTGGATATCCGCCAGTTGTTGGATGGTCTGATAGAAGTATAATTGGATTTCCATCACCCGGAACTTGAATAGCTCCCTTGATAATACCTTCGGAAGGAATATTAGAATTAACTAAGTTCTCCAGACTTTTGCCAAGAACTCTCATTCCCATTCTGTCTGTTTGCTTTGTTATTAAATAAGGAGTTGAAAAGAATTGTTTTTTAGAGGCTGCACTAAAATAATGAAATTGCGGACCAGGAAGCACGCTAAAGATTTTTTTTTCATCAAATTTAATGTTTCTTATTATTTTATTTTCTTTAGTTGTTGAGTTTTTAAAAATTAAGATCTTATCTTTTAATTCAATTTTTTTTCCATCGTTAGGACCAATAAATGCTCGAGGTTGTGATGAAACGGATCCACAAAATTTATCTAATTTAAAACCACCCTCAATACTTAAATAACCATAAACCGACGCTTTCGTTGCTAAAATATCTAATTGATCGCCTTCATTTAGATCGTATGTGCGGTAAGGTTCCCCAGTAATTTCACCTTGTTGCGAATATATCTTAAAAAAAACATTTCCTGTGATTGCAATTTTAGTTTTACCTTTAACTAACTTTAATAGAGGACCTTGGTAAGCAAATTCTAATGCACCTGTATTTTTATCATTATTTAATAAAACATTAGAGAGTAAAAAAGATTGGTAATCCATAGCACCACCAGGAGCCAGCCCCATATATTGAACACCAAATCTTCCTTTGTCTTGAAAGGTTGAATTGATACCCGGTCTTAAAACTTCAAAATAACTTTGTTCCATTATTTTAATTCCGATTTATTAACTTTTTTAAATTTTATTGTGTCTCCCGGTGAAAACAAACAGGGGTTTGTTAAATTTTTAGTATCAAATAATTTAACAGAAGTTCTACCAATAATATTCCACCCACCAGGACTTAAATAAGGATAGATAATGCAAAATTTTTCAGCGATCGCAACAGAACCTATGGGAACTTGAACTCTTGGTGATTGCAATCTGCTTGTAAATAATTTTTTATCAAGATCTCCCATATAAGGATGTCCCGGCATAAAACCTATCATGTAAATATAAAACTCAGTCTCAAGGTGAGTTTTAATAATTTCTTCTTTTGACAGTTTTAACGATTTAGTTAAATTCTCCAAATCAAGGGCAAATTCATCATCATAACAAACAGGGATAGTCCATGTTTTTCCCGATTGAGATGTCGTTAATTTTTTAAGATCAATTGATGAAATAATTTCTTTAATTTTATGAGAGTTATTTTTTTCTAAATCGAAATGAACAACTAGTTTGTTGTAGGATGGAATAATATTGTAAATGCCTTTAATNTCATCATTATTACTTTTTTCTTTNAGATAGTTAAAAAGACTAATAACTTTTTTATTAATATCTTTNTTTACCTCTTCGCCAAAATCGCAAATAATTCCTTGATCACTGATATTAGTTATTTTTTTTATCATGGATATTGTATAAACTTTTAGAAATTTTAAATTAGCAAAAGCGAAATATAATGGAAGTAAATATTAATAGTGATCTTGGCGAAAGTTCAAAGTTTCATTCCACAGAAAACGACCCTGCGTTATTAAAAATAGTAAATTCTGCAAACATTGCTTGCGGCTATCATGCGGGCGATGAAGAAACGATGGAAAAGACAATTCGTATATCCAAAGATAACGGGGTTAGCATTGGATCTCATCCTTCTTATTTAGATAGAGAAAATTTTGGAAGAAAAAGAATGAATATTTTACCAGAGGAAGTTACTAAACTTGTCATCGATCAATGTGAAATTCTAAGTAAAGTTGCAGATAAATTAAAAATGAAAGTAACTCATGTAAAACCGCATGGTGCCTTAAGTAATATGGCTTGTGAGAGTTATGAGCTTTCTTTCACTATAGCAAAAGCCATCAAACAATTTGATCCAAATATAATTTTCTTAGCGCATGCACAGACAGAGATGGAAAAAGCAGGTCGTGATTTAAAATTAAGAATTGCTTGTGAGGTGTTTGCGGATAGAAACTATGAAGATAATGGCTATCTTGTTGCAAGATCAAAACCTAACGCAATGATCTTAGGTAGAGAAGAATCTGCAAGACATGTTATTAGGATGTTGGAAAATCAGGCTTTAAATTGTTACTCTGGAAAACAAATTCCTTGTGACATCGATTCAATTTGTGTTCACGGTGATGAACAAACAGCCGTAGATAACGCCCAATACTTAAGAGAAGTTCTAATTAAGAATGGTTTTCAATTAAAATCTTTAGATAAATTAAAAAAGATTAATTAACTCAAAAAAAAAGGGACGGTTATTTAAAACCGCCCCTTAATTTTTTAAAAATAATTACTTATTTTTTTTGTGCCCAAGTTGGCATAGGATATTTCACTTCACAAGCTGCGAACGCAAATGGGTAAATTGTACAATACTTACCGTTTTGCACTTGCATCAAAATACCTCTTTGAAGTTCATTTTGACCTTTTGCATCAAATCTAACTCCTTCGTAAGGAACAATTAGATCCTTAGCAGGGATATTTGTTTTAACTAATGCATCTCTAATTTTGTCTGGATTAATTGATCCAGCTCTATTAATTGCATCTGCCAAAACCATAAATGCAGTAAATTCTCTAGCTGGAACATCTGACAAATCTCGTCCATTAGATTTTTTCTTAAAAAGTTCATTTACCTTTGAGAGATTTGGGATTCTTTTTGCAAGGTCATCATTATATGGCGATCTTGTAATAGCTCCTTCAGCATCTTTTCCTGCAGTAGAGACAAAAGCTGGGTCTGTGTAACCAGCATTTTGTGCTAAAAGCATTTTAGGATTATAATCTAATTCCTTAGCTGTTTTTAAAAACAAATAAGTATCAGCAGTATATGATGATGGTAACAAAAGGTCTGCATTAGATGCTTTTAACTTTTGTACTTCAGAACTTAATGAAGTTGCTTTGGCATTATATGTAATTTTGTTTAATAACTTATATTTCTTATCGTTAATAAACTTTTCTTGTGTTGTTGCACTATCTGTACCAAAGGCTGAATCTTCATGAAGAATACTTGCTGAAGATATTTTTATGTTCTTTTTCTTTTGAAATTCATCTAAGAAATCAAACATTAGCTTAGTAAATTGACCATCGTGAGGACTCACTCTAAAGAAATATTTAAGACCTCTCTCTGTTAAAGCAGGAGATGANGATGAACCATTTACAAATGGTATTCCAGCTCTTTCAGCTACAAGGCTTGCTGTTCCAGTAACTGCTGAAAAATAAGCACCGAAAAGNGCATGTACTTTTTCGTTATTAATTAATCTTTCAGCTTCACTTTGACCTATTTCAGGTTTTCCTTGGTGATCGACAATTACAACTTTAATTTTTGCACCTTTAAGTCCTGGCAAACCTTCAGTTTTTGCAAGTGGAATATTAAGATCAGTTTTATTATTTATAATATCAACAGCAGTTTCAATTGCGGCTTTTGCATCAAGCCCAATTTGTGCAACTGGTCCTGTTAGTGGAAGAAGTACTCCAATTTTAACTTCATTTGCTTTTACAATACTTGCAAGTAATGAACTGAATGCAAAAATTGAAGCAAATAAAAAACTTATTATTTTTATTTTCATAGATTTCCTTTATTATTTTAATTAAGTTAATCACTTATTTTAAATTAAGTAAATAAAATCCTAAAATGACCTCACAAGTAATAATCCAAGCAATCGTAAGTGGAATTTTGATGGGATTAATATACGCATTAATTGCAGCAGGATTAAGCTTAATTTTTGGATTAATGGAGATTGTGAATTTTGCTCATGGAGATCATTTAATGATTTCAATGTTTTCAACATTTTGGTTTTGGATTTTATTTGGAATTGATCCAATATTTTCAATACCACTGACTATTATTTTAATGGCATTTTTAGGAGTGTTTACTCACTATTTTATTATTAGAAAAATTTTAAATTCAACAATGCTAATCCAAATTTGTGCAACCTTTGGTCTTGCTGTAACAATAAGAGCTTTAGCACAATTTTTTTTTACCCCTGATTTTAGAACAATAAAAAATCCAATCATCCAAGGAAAGTTAGAAATCTATGGGATCTTTATTGGCTATCCACAATTATTTGCNAGTTTTATCTGCTTATTTGCATTTATTTTATTATATTTATTCGTAGCTAAAACTGAGACNGGAACTGCTTTGCAAGCAACCTCTCAAGATAGACAAGCTGCAGAAATTTTAGGAATACCTTCAAATAAAATGTTCGCATTGGGTTGGGCTATTGGTCTAAGTTGTGTGGCAGTTGCAGGTTCGATGTTNTCAAATTATTATTATGTTTTTCCAGATGTAGGAGTAAATTTTTCATTATTTGCTTTTGTTGCTGTAGCTCTAGGAGGATTTGGAAGTATTAATGGAAGTTTAATTGCTGGGGTAATAATTGGGATTGTTGAATCTGTAGGAGGTCTGTTGATCGATCCTTCTTATAAATTACTTTATGTTTTTGCGGTTTATTTATTAGTAGTCATATTAAGACCACAAGGAATCTTTGGAAGATATTAAAATATGAATTTAATTTCTAAAGAGTTGTTACAAGCAAAAAATGAACCTTTAAATTATTTTAACAAAAATTCATTAATAATAATCGGGATAGTCGTTTTAGGTTTNTTTTTATATCCTTTCATCTCACCTTCCAAATTTGCTCTTCATCTTTTGATGATGATTTTTATGCATGCAGTTATGTCTCAANCATGGAATGTACTTGCCGGATTTTCAGGACAAATCAGTCTTGGGCACGCAATCTTTTTTGGTATTGGTGCTTATGCATCTGGTTATTTTTACACAAAATTTCAAATTNCNCCTTGGGTAGGAATTATAATTGGAATTGCAATTTCTGCATTCGTTGCNTTGTTAATTGGAATNCCAATGTTAAGATTAAAGGGACATTATTTTGCCATTGCAACGTTGTTAATTGGAATAAGTTTTCAAGTTATTTTTCAAAGGTGGTCTGAAGTTGGCGCGTCTGCAGGTTTGTATGTACCTATAAACCGAGATAGTCCTTGGCTTTCAATGCAATTTCACAAAAATAAAGTTGCATACTATTACATCACTTTAGTTTTTTTTATAATAACCTTCTTTTTAGTTTGGTTATTAAATCGATCAAAACTTGGTTATCGACTTAAAGCTATTAGAGATCAATCGGAAGCTGCAGCAAGCTTAGGTATTCATGTATCAAAGTATAAAGTCATTGCTTTTATAATTTCTGCAATGATCATGGCCCCAATGGGAAGTATATATGCTCAATATGTTCTAATCATAGATCCTAATAATACTTTTAGTGTAGATATATCTATTTTAGTTTTATTAATTTCAGTAATGGGTGGAGTTGGAAATATTTGGGGACCTATTATTGGTTCATCAATTTTAATTCCTATTTCTGAATTTTCTAGAATTTATTTTGGTGGTACTGGACGATCTATAGATTTAATTATTTATGGAATTTTAATTATTTTAATTTGTATATTTAGACCCTCAGGAATTGTTTCATTAATTCCAAGATCTTTTAGAGAAAGAGAAAAAGTGAAATGAGNAATTTACTAAAAGTTGAAAATCTCAGCAGATCATTTGGCGGAATNCATGCAAATAGCGATATTACATTTGATGTTAATGAAGGAGAAATTTTAGGAGTTATTGGTCCAAATGGAGCAGGCAAATCTACCTTATTTGATCTTATTACTGGATTTACTAAATCAGACAAAGGCCAGGTTTTATTAAGAGAAAAAAATATTACAAACATTAGACCCGATTTAATTTGTAGAATGGGAGTTGGTAGAACTTTTCAAAAACTCAAACCTTTTGCTGATCAAACTTTATTAGAAAATGTAATTGTTGGTGCGTTAGTAAAAGAGAAAAATTTAAAAGTTGCTCGCGACAAAGCTTTAGAAATTATTGATTTTGTCGATTTAATTGAAAAAAGACACCATTATGCAAAAGAACTTTCAACCGGACAACGTAAACGTTTAGAACTTGCAAGAGCTTTGGCAACAGATCCTAAATTATTACTTATGGATGAGGTGACAGGAGGAGTTGATCAAAGAACTATTCCTGGTCTTGTTGAATTAGTTCTAAAATTAAAAAAAAATGGAATAACTGTTGTAACCATTGAGCATAACATGAAAATTATCATGGATATTTCAGATAGAATTCTTGCTCTCAATCAAGGAAAAAGAATTGCATTTGATACACCGAAAAATATTAGTCAAAATTCACAAGTGATAGACGCTTACTTAGGAACAGTTGATGCTGCTTAATATAAAAAACATAGACGTTGCTTATGATGATTACCAAGTCATTTGGAACGTTTCATTGAGTGTTAAAGAAGGAGAAATTGTAGCTTTGCTTGGGCCAAATGGATCTGGAAAAAGTACAGTTCTTAATAGTATCAGTGGTTTAATNAAAATTAAAAATGGCGAAATAGATTTCAATAATATTCCAATCCATAAGTTTGAAACTTATCAAAGAGTTGGCGTTGGTATTTCTCATGTTCTTGAAAGAAGAAGGGTGTTTCCTTATTTAACTGTGTTACAGAATTTATTATTAGGCGCTTATCATGAAAAAGCCAAGGCAGAGAGAGAGAAATCTTTACAAGATGTTTATAATTTTTTTCCAAAACTAAAAGATCGCACAAGTCAAATTGCAAATACGATGTCTGGAGGTGAACAGCAAATGCTTGCAATTGGTAGAGGATTGATGGGAATGCCAAAATTACTTATGGTTGATGAACCTTTTCTTGGACTTGCNCCGTTAGTTATTGAAGATTTAAAGTTAATCTTCAAAAAAATTGCAGCGCGTGGAATTTCAATTTTATTTGTAGAGCAAAATGTAAGACTAGCTTTGAGTATGGCTCAAAGAGGTTATGTTCTTGAAAGTGGAAGGCTTATTATTGATGGAGTCTCAAATGATTTAATTAATAGTAAAGAACTAAAAAGAGTTTTTTTAGGATCTTAGTTTATCGCCGCAAGACTACTATTTAATTTATCAGTAATTAACATTGATCCCGGTTTGTGAGTGATACAAAAATCAGGTTTGCAATTTTCAACAACAGACTGNGGCGTTACTCCACAAGCCCAAAATACTGGAATTTCATTATTTTTAATTACTCTTGGNGCATCGCCATANTCTGGTTTCATNATATCTTTNATTCCAATTTGNGCNGGATCNCCAAGATGAATGGGAGCNCCATGAACTGCTGGAAAACGAGANGAGATTTGAATTGCTTTNATAGTATCNTCNGCNTTCAAAGGTCTCATTGATACAACTAATTTTCCTTTAAAAGGACCCGCAGGCTCACAATCAATATTTGTTTTATACATTGGAACAGTCGTATTATTTTTTATGTGCTGCATTTCAATTCCAGCTTCCATTAATGGCAATTCAAATGACATCGAACAACCTAGAACAAAAGTTACCAAATCATCATTCCAATATTTTTTAATATTAGTTGGCTCATCTACTACTTTTCCATTTTGCCAAATTTTATATTTTGGAACATCTGTCCTAATGTCTATATCTCCTAAATCTTTTAAGTGGGGATCGCCTTTAATTCCAAAACCAATAAGCGGACAAGGTTTCGGATTTTTTTGACAGAATGCTGCAAAATCTAGAGCGTATTTACTTGGCAATATACAAATGTTTCCTTGCACATATTTTCCAGCAATACCTGCTGTTTGCTTATCGTATTTATCAGCTCTAATAATTTTTCTTGCCTCAGCTGGATCTGTGATATTTAACATTTAATTTTATAAAATTTTTTTAATACAAAATTTAATTTAAATGAAAAGATTAGAAAATAAAAGCGTAATAATCACTGCAGCGGGACAGGGGATTGGTAAAGAAACAGCTATTCGTTTTTTTAAAGAAGGAGCCAACGTTATTGCAACAGACATTAATAGAACTAATAAATTAGAAGAGCTTTCAAAAGAATATCCTAAAATTAAAACTTATACTTTAGACTCAACTAATGCTGCGGATATTAAAAAATTTGCAGATACTATTTCTAAAGTTGATGTTCTTTTTAACTGTGTAGGGTTTGTTCATAATGGAACAATACTTGAGTGTGAAGAAAAAGATTGGGATTTTTCATTTAATGTAAATGTTAGGTCTATGTATTTAATGATTAAAAACATTATTCCTAAAATGGTAGATCAAAAATCAGGCGTTATAATTAATATGGCTTCAGTTGTATCTAGCGTTAAAGGAGTTAAAGATAGATTTGTATATGGAGCTACAAAAGCAGCTGTCATCGGTCTCACAAAGTCTATCGCAGTTGATTTTTTAAAATATAATATTAGATGTAATGCTATTGCTCCAGGAACAGTTCATACCCCATCATGGGAAGATAGAGTTAATTCTTTTAAAGATCCTGAAAAAGCGAGAAAAGATTTTATCGATAGACAGCCTATGGGAAGATTAGGAAAACCAGAAGAGGTGGCAGCTCTTGCCACATATTTAGCAACTGATGAATCAGCATTTTCTACTGGTGTCGTTTACCCATTAGACGGTGGAATGACGATTTAAATTTAAGTATCCACATACACCCTTAAAAGTAGAAAATTTGATTCAAAATGGAATCAAAAGGGAATCAAAACGAGAACATTCATCTGATATCGCTGTTATTTTATGTGGGTAACTTAGTCCTGTATCCAGGGATTTTTTTTCTTACCGTCTTTTTCATTAAGAGCTTTAAAAAATGCTTTCTTAGGAA
>B570J29591_1000117_pt1 | contig 10192 bp, 9 predicted proteins | sample LakMenE22Apr09ns_FD_29591 | JGI IMG/M metagenome (IMG submission 29591) | reverse complement strand
ATCAAAACAAAAATATTATTTTGTGCTGATGAATCTTTTCATATTAAAAATAAAAACAAAATTTTAAAATACTACCAAGTAATAAATCTTAAATTGGATAAATTCGGTGGCTTAAGTAAAAGTCTTGAAATTATAAAATTTTTAAAAAGAAAACATAAAAAAATATTATTAGGATGCATGGTCAGTTCGTCATTGTCGATTATCCCAGCTTTATCGCTTGCAAAGTATTGTGATTTTTTAGATCTTGATGGTGCCTATTTCTTAAAAAAAGATTTTAAAAATGGAATTACTTATAAAGATAGTAATTTGCTTTTAAATAAGAATTTTATTAGCCTAAATAAAAAAGGCCCCCAAGAAAATCTTGAGGGCCTTTTTAAAAAAATTAGTTAATTATTATTACTTGCTACCAGCAGGCGTTAAGCTTGCTGCAGTTTTGTAAATAACTAAACCAAATAATATTTTATTAATAAAGTCTGCCAAGTTGTAAACAAGGTTTAAAGTAACCTCATTTGCAGAACCTGTCATATATCCAAAAAGATATCCTAATGGGTATACAGACCAACCGATTGTTACAATCCATTTACAGAATTCAAAACAATCTTTTGCGGCACCTGATAGTCTTGCTGCTTCTCTACCAGCTTCACCAGAGAAAATTTCATATAAAATGAAAATCCATCCGGCCATACCAATAATAAAACCAGCGTTAATATTCATATATCCAGCTTCGCCAAGATATCCGCCTACTAACATAACTAATGTTCCTAAAAATAATCTCCAGAAAATTCCTGAAGAAACTTTTTTAACAGCTGAAAGTATAAAGTAAAATTCAATCATTAATAAAGGAACTGTTAATAACCAATCAATATATCTAAATACTGTTGGTGATGTACCTGTGCTTACCCAGACTTCTCTCATGTACATGTAATGCACAAATGCAATACCTGTAACTAGACCTGATAAAGTCATTGACGTTCTCCAAGAAGCTTTTACTGAATTTCTTTCTATGAAAAAGAAAAACGTACTAGCTAACAAGGCCATTGATATTAACCAGAATGTAATTCCAGTTATATCGCTAGATTGTAGAAGAGTTGTTTTCATTAATCCCCTGTTTGTTTATTTAAGTGGTGCAAAAATAGAGTAATTTGTTATTTTTTAAAAGAAAATTAAATTTAATTAAATCGATGATTTTCCTAACTTTTTGTAGTGACTATTAGCGTTAAAATAGAAATATGAATGAATCACTAAGTAAATGAACAAAAAAGCAATAATTATAGGNTCAGGTTTTGGAGGAATTGCATCGGCAATTAGANTGAGNGCTATGAATTATGATGTCACTTTGATTGAAAAAAATTCTGATTTAGGAGGTAGAGCAAGAACATTTTATAAAAATGGATATACATTTGACGCTGGTCCAACCGTAATAACAGCGCCCTACCTTATTGAAGAACTATTTTCACTTTTTAAAAAGAATATTAACGATTATGTAAAAATTGTACCATTGAAAATTTGGTACCAATTTATATTTAGTGATTTATCGAAATTTGATTACACAGATGATCATAAAGTCAATTTACAACAAATATCAAAGATTAACTCTGAAGACATTATTGGATTTGAGAAATTACTAAAATTTTCAGAGAAAATATTTAACAAAGGCTATTTAGAGTTAGCGGACAAACCGTTCACTAATTTTTTTTTCATGTTAAAACAAATACCATCTTTATTATTGTTAAAAAGTTATTTTTCCGTTTACAAACTTGTATCAAAATTTTTAAAACACGAAAAATTAAGAAAAATTTTTAGTGTACAGCCGCTTTTAGTTGGTGGAAATCCATTTTCAACAACTTCAATTTATGCATTGATATTATTTTTAGAAAAAAAATGGGGTGTTCACTATGCTCTAGGTGGTACAGGAAAAATTATTATAGCACTAGAAAAACTAATGAATGAAATTGGAGTTAAAATTATTAAAAATGACGAAGTTATCAAAATAATAACAGATAAAAAAAATATTATCGGTGTTATTACTAAGAGTAATAAAATAATTAATGCAAAAATTGTTGTTTGCAATGCAGATCCTCCTTTTGTGTATAAATATTTATTAGATGAAAAACAAAACACATTTTTATTTAAAAAAAAAATAAAAAGAATGAATTATTCAATGGGTCTATTTGTTTATTATTTTGGATCTAAAAAAAAATATAATGACGTTCAGCATCACACAATTTATTTTGGAGATTCTTATAAAGATTTATTAAATAAAATTTTTGACGAAAAAGTATTAACTGATGATATTAGTTATTATCTTCACAGACCAACGGCGACAGATCCTACAATGGCTCCGAAAGATAAGGATTGTTTTTATGTATTGGTACCGGTTCCAAATAACTTATCTAAAATAAAATGGGATACAGAAGCAGAGAGATTTAAGAAAATAATTATAAAAAAATTAAGCTCAACTTTATTACCTAATATTGAAGAATATATAGAAAGTGATTTCTACNTCACGCCTGACTACTTTGAGAAAGAACTTAGAACTCTTCACGGATCGGGATTTTCAATTCAACCATTATTTTCGCAGTCTGCTTACTTTAGATTTCATAATAAATCTGAAATATATAAAGGACTATACTTTGTTGGNGCNGGAACACATCCGGGGGCAGGAATTCCTGGAGTTTTATCNTCTGCTAAAATTTTAGATAGAATTGTNCCTAANATTCTATGAAATTAGAATTTTATATAAAGCATTACGGAAAATCATTTTATTGGGCAGGTAAATTTTTAAAAGAAGATGTATTTGCTGATTGTGCAATTCTGTATGCTTTTTGCAGGGTCGCAGATGATCTTGTTGATGAAAATAAAAACTCAAAAACTAAAATTGATAAATTTATAAAAGAATATTCAAATACAAAATCTAAAAATATAATTATTAATAAGTTTAAAAAAATTCAAGAAAAATATAATATTCCTAATAAATTTATTAACGATTTATTTTACGGAATAAAATTAGATACGAAAATTGTAAAAATTAAATCCGAAAAAGAGATTATTAAATATTCATATTATGTAGCAGGAACAGTAGGAGCAATGATGGCTCATATATTTAACACAACTAATCCTAAAGCAATTAAGCATGCAATAGATCTTGGGATAGCAATGCAATTAACTAATATTGCAAGAGATGTAGTAGCTGATGCCAAATTAGGAAGAATTTATTTACCTCAAAACTTTTTAAAACAAAATATTAAGCCAAAAGATATAGTTAATGAAAATTTTGATCGAACTAAATTATTTTCAGCTATAGCTAAAATTATTATTATGTCTGAAAAATTTTACAAAAGTGGTAATAATGGAATAAAATATTTACCACGGCCAATTAGATATCCAATATTTCTTGCAAGTTCATTATATCATAGAATTGGAGTAAAAATTATTAATAGCAATTTAAATAAATATTTTAATTCCAGAATATATGTTGGTTTTTTTGAAAAATTATTTATTTCTTTAAAAACATTTTTTATCTTTAACTTTAAATATTAAATCAATAATTAGTAATGAATAACTTCGATTTTATAATTATAGGAGCTGGTTGTTCTGGCTTATCTCTTTTGTATGAAATGAATAAAAGTAATATTCTAAAAAATAAGACTTGTGCAGTTTTTGATAAGAGAAAACAATTTAGCAAAGATAAAATTTGGTCATATTGGAATGTTTTTGAACATTCATTTTCTGATTGCCTATTGGACCAATGGGACAAGGTAATTGTTAAGGGTAATGAAGAAATAATTTTAGATTGCAAAGACTTTGCTTATCAATCCGTAGATAGTGAAAAATTTTATAATAAAATATTAAAAAATATAAGTGATAATAAAAATATTAAACTTTTTTTAGATCATAGCGTCGACGAAATTAGAGAAGAGAATGATCAAATAATAATCAAAAGTAAAAATGAGCTATTTAAGGCAAATTTAGTTTTTGATAGCTCATTAAAAATTAACAACAGTAAAGACTCTAAGATCTACCAGCACTTTTATGGTTGTGAAGTAAATTTTAAAGAAAATATAAATTTAAGTAAATACCCGACCCTTATGGACTTTAATTGCGATCAAGGTAATTGGACGCACTTTTTTTATACTCTGCCTCTAAGTGATAAAAAAATATTTATTGAAACAACTTGGATTTCAGATCAACAAAACTCTACAATAGATGAGTATATGTCTGAGATTAATGAATATATTCAAAAGAATTTAAATTATAAAAAGGAATATACTTTTGGCTACAATGAAATGGGGTCCATCCCAATGTTTCACTTTCAGCAAAAGACAGAATATAAAAAAATAATAAAAATTGGAGCTGCGGCAAATCTTACAAGAAAAAGCACTGGTTACACCTTTTTAAATATTCAAAAATTCACAAAAGAATTAGTTCAAAAACTAATCAAAAATCAAATTATTAGTAATGTTCAAATACAATCAAAATATAACTTTTTGGACAAAATATTTATCAAAGTTTTACTTGAGGAAAAAAGTAATATGCACAAAATTTTTTTTAGACTTTTTAAAAAGAATAATACAAAAGATATTATAAGTTTTTTATCTAATGACAGTAATTTTATGCAAGATATAAAAATAATTTTAAGTATGCCCAAATTAATTTTTATTAAAAAATTACTAAATTTTTAATAAATGACCTATAATTTAAAAAATTATTTTAATAATATTAATATTTTTTTTTTATTATTAATTTGTATTTTAGCTACAATTAATTTTTTTTTAAATTTACCATCTGCATATATATATATTTTTTGTTTCTTATTAATTGCAACAGTAGGTGTTTCGCATGGGGCCTATGACGGAAAAAAAGGTGAGTTATTATTTAATAATAAATTCAAAAATTGGAAATTTATTTTTTATTTTACTTATGTTGCATTAGCTATTTCAGTTTTTATAATTTGGTATTTAAATCCATTAATCTCATTAATAATTTTTTTAGTTGTATCTTCATTTCACTTTGGGAAAGAAGATTTGGAAATTTATTTAGATAAAAAATATAGACACCACTTATTTATTTTTTTTTTAAAAGGTTCTTTAATTGTGCTGCTTCCATTATTTTTTAATTTTGAACAAACTAACTTGATTTTTAATACAATAATTTTTTCAAAAGATTACATTCTGTTATCAAGTAATTATACTAAATTGATTTTAATACTAAATTTGCTAACTCAGGCAATATTTTATTTATATGCTTATTTAAAAAAAAAATTAAATAGAAGTGACTTTATTTCAATTATTTTTGAAATTTTTTTAATAATTATTGTATTTTATTTGTTTGCTCCAATTGTTGCATTTACCTTATATTTTTGTTTCATGCATTCTCTTAAAAACATTCTTCTAATTTCTAATGAACTTAACCCAAATTTAATTAGAGGCTTTCAAATATTTTTTAAGAAATCATTATTTTTAACTTTAATAACTTTTTTTATTTTAATTATTAGTTTATTTTTTTTGATAAAATTTAACCTTCTTCAAAACTCGATTGAGAAAATTATTTTTATTGGCTTAGCGTCGTTAACACTTCCTCATATAATCTTACATTCCATTGCGGAAAATATTGAAATATCAAAAATCTAAAGATCAAGACTTTAATAGCTAAATTCTTAGCTTTGAAACTGCATATCTTTTGGTTTACTATTAAATTAACCTAATAATAGTTGGGAAAAAATTGAATAATAAGTACGATAATTTATATAAAGCATCGATTGCAGATCCTGAAAAATTTTGGGGTGAAGCTGCAAAAGATGTTAAATGGTTTTCACCTTATAAAAAAGTTTTAGACATTTCTAACCCTCCTTTTTATCGATGGTTTGTTGAAGGAAAAATTAATACCTGTTTTAATGCAGTTGATAGACATGTTGAGAGGGAAACGGATCTCGGACAGCTATTATTTATGATAGCCCTGTTACTTCTAAAAAAATTTCATTTAGTTATTCTGAGGTAAAAAAAATAGTCTCTACATTTGCAGGCGCGTTAAAAAATTTTGGAATAAAAAAAAGTGATCGTATAATTATTTATATGCCTATGATTCCAGAGGCGGTTTTTGCTATGCTTGCCTGCGCAAGAATAGGCGCTGTACATTCAGTTGTATTTGGAGGGTTTGCGGCAAACGAACTTGCTGCAAGAATAGATGACTCTGAAGCAAAATTAATTATTTCTGCTTCTTGTGGTTTTGAACCTGGAAAAACAGTTCAGTACAAACCACTTTTAGATGAAGCTATAAGACTCGCAGCCCTTAAACCAAAAAAGTGCGTAATATTTCAAAGAGAAAATAATTCTGTTGAATTGGGTATTAACGATATTTCTTGGCAAGATTTTATTAAAAATGCAAAAGAAGCTGATTGTGAGCATATGGATGCTAACGATCCTGCTTACATACTTTATACTTCAGGAACAACAGGAACTCCAAAGGGTATTGTGCGAGACATTGGTGGTCATATCGTTGCTTTAAAATGGTCGATGAAAAATATTTACAATATTGACCCTGGTGATATTTGGTGGTCAGCAAGTGATATAGGTTGGGTTGTTGGTCACTCTTATATTGTTTATGGGCCATTGTTTCATGGATGCACAACAATATTATATGAAGGAAAGCCCGTCGGAACTCCTGATGCTGGTTCTTTTTGGAGAGTAATATCAGAACATAAAGTTAAATCATTATTTACTGCCCCTACTGCTTTTAGAGCTATAAAAAAAGAAGATCCCGAAGGAAAATTTTTTAAAAAATATGATTTATCTAAGTTTGAAATATTATTTTTAGCAGGAGAGAGAGCTGATCCAGATACAATTAAGTGGGCTGAAAACTTATTAAAAAAACCTGTAATAGATCATTGGTGGCAAACCGAAACTGGATGGGCAATAAGCGCAAATTGTGCGGGTCTTGATTTGTTTGAAACAAAATATGGCTCTGCCGGCAAAGCAGTTCCTGGTTATAATATTCAAATTTTAAAACCTGACGGCACACAAGCTAAACCGTCTGAAATGGGTGACGTGGTAGTAAAATTACCTCTTCCTCCAGGAACTTTTCCAACATTATGGAAAGCAGACAAAAGATATAAAGAAAATTATATGGATCCTTATAAGGGTTACTACAAAACTTATGACGCTGGGCACATTGATGAAGATGGATATGTATGGATAATGTCTAGAACAGACGACATTATTAACGTTGCGGGACATAGACTTTCAACTGGTTCAATGGAAGAAATATTGTCTGAAAATACTAGTGTTGCTGAATGTGCAGTGCTTGGGATTGCAGATAATTTAAAGGGTCAAATACCTCTTGGATTAATTGTTTTAAAATCTGGAGTAACAAAAAAGCCTGAGGATATTTCTAAAGAATGCATTCAAATGATTAGAGATAAAATTGGACCTGTGGCTGCATTTAAAAATATAGTTGTTGTAAAAAGACTTCCAAAAACAAGATCTGGAAAAATTTTAAGAGGAACAGTTGGCAAAATAGCAGATCAAGTTCCTTATAAAATGCCAGCAACAATTGATGATCCTGTCATTTTAGATGAGATTAAATTATCTTTGATTAAAGCTGGAATAATTAAAAATTAGAATTCTAAAGGTTTTCCAAATTTAGTATCGACTATTTTTTGATTCCATGAAGCAATTTTGCCATTTACAATAGTTCCAACTGGTAAACCTTTTACAGTTTTATTATTAAATGGCGTCCATCCACATCTACTTGCAATCCAATCATTGGTAATTTTGAAATTTAAGTTCATATCAATAACAGTAAGATCTGCATAATAACCTTCTTTGATCTCTCCTCTTTTTTTAATATTAAAGATTTTACAAGGATTAATGCTCAACAATTCAACTAATCTTTGAAATGTAAGTTTTTTATTATTTACATGATCTAACATAATAGGAAGCATAGTCTGAACGCCTGTCAAACCAGAAGGACTTTCNGGATATGGTTTTTGTTTTTCTTTTAATGTATGCGGAGCATGATCNGATCCAAGAACNTCAACAGTTCCATCTAACAGACGTTTCCATAAAACATCTTGNTGATCCTTTGTTCTTATAGGAGGATTCATTTGCGCCAANGTTCCAAGNTCCTCATAACAATCAGGTGCAAATAAAGATAAAAACTGCGGAGTTGTTTCAACAGTTACATATTTTTTATTGTTTGCTAAAAAATCTATCTCTTCTTTGGAAGATACATGTAAAATATGTATTCTTTTTTTATGTTTATTAGCAAAGCCAACAACTTTTGTAGTAGANGTTAATGCGACTTCAGAATCTCTCCAAATAGNATGTGTCTTAACATTCCCCTTTTCGATTAAAACTTTTTTCTTTTGTAACAAATCNTCGTCTTCTGAATGAATTGAAACAACTCTTGGACTTATTCTAATAACTTCTTCAATCGCTTCGTCTTTTTTTACAAGCAATGTACCTGTGGATGAACCAACAAACATTTTAATTCCACAACATCCTTTTAAATCAGATGTTTGCTTTATTAATTCAAANTTATTTTCTGTTGCTCCAAAATAAAATGCATAATTACAATGCATTCGATTTTTTGCTCTATCTANTTTTTCCTGAAATCTTTCAAAGTTATCTGTTGTTGGATTTGTATTTGGCATTTCAAAAATAGAAGTTATTCCTCCTAAAATTGCAGCTTTACTGCCGCTTTCTAAATCTTCTTTATCTGGATTACCGGGTTCTCTAAAATGAACCTGAGTATCTATGGCGCCTGGAATAATTGTAAGNCCNTTCGCATCAAGAACTTTATCTCCGCCTTCGTTGATTGNGCCTATTTTAATAATTTGATTATCTTTAATTCCAATGTCAGTTTGGATGAGATTATTATTTATAAAACAATTGCCGTCTTTTATAATTAAATCATATATATTTGACATCTAAAATTTAATACACCAAAGAACATAAACGTACAATAATGGAAACGGATAAAGCTTATATAACTTCAAAAGGTTTTATTAGTATTAAAGGGGAAGATAGTATCGATTTTATTCAAAATATTATTTCTAATGATATTAAGAAAGTAACAGATAATAACACTGTATTTGCCTCATTATTAACTGCGCAAGGAAAATTTTTATTTGAATTTATTATTTTAAAAACAAAAAATATTTTTTTAATTGAATGTAATGGCGAGTTAATAAAAGATTTATTCAATAAACTTTATAATTACAAATTAAGATCCAAAGTAGAAATTAAAATTGAAAATGATTTAGTAAGTATTGATATACCTTTTNCAAAATTTAAAAATCTCAATATNAATAAATTAAATCTAATTAATTATAAAAATTANCTAATTTTTGAAGANCCNAGAATAAAANGTACTTTAGCAAGAGCAATTATAGAACAACCTAAAATTAAAGAATTTTTNAACGACTTAGACATTGAACAATCTAATGAAAAATATTTATTAGAGAAAAAACTATTTGATTTGGGAGTTCCATCTAAAGACATTCAAAAATTACAAAATCAATTATTCTCTCTTGAGGCTAACTTTCTAGAACTAAATGGAATAGATCAAAAAAAAGGATGCTACATTGGTCAGGAAAATACTGCTCGAATGCATTTAAAAAATAAGGTCAATAAAAGATTATTTGCATTACAAACTGTAAATGGAAAAGTTATAGAAGGTCAAAAAATTACTTTAGATAATGAAGAAATTGGAAAAGTTTTAATAGACGATTTATTTCCTTTTGCATTAATCAAAATTAATAAGGAGAATAAAAATTTAATTATAGGTAAAGAATTAAAAACAGAAACGGCTTGTATAAAAATTAANATCCCAAACTGGATGGTTATCTAAGCAAATAGCNCTGTTTTAATTAATTTAAATATTAATTTTACTATAATAACTTAGTCAATTATCATTTATAAATTATAAAAATTTATGAGTTCTCAGTTAGAATTTACAAAAGAAATTGAAAAAAATACCGCAGGTATTTACCAAAAAATAAAATCTGTTGTACCAGCATTAGAATGGCCTCTACACGCTCCCTATATTTATAAAATTAATGAACTTAAAAAAAAGAAGAATGCCGTTATTTTAGCGCACAACTATCAAACACCAGAAATTTATCATGGTGTCGCTGATATTATTGGTGACTCTTTAACCCTAGCAATTGAGGCTGGAAAAACTAAAGCAGATA
>B570J29591_1000116_pt1 | contig 10220 bp, 9 predicted proteins | sample LakMenE22Apr09ns_FD_29591 | JGI IMG/M metagenome (IMG submission 29591) | reverse complement strand
GGAACGGTGAATGTTGTACCTAAATCTTGTACATACCGCCCGTCACATCGATAGAGCTCTTTAAACTTAAAGATATTTTTCGTATTTAGTTTTGCTTTTTTATATAAAAACAAATGTTTGTTTGTTAATTGTAAAACTAACTTGTGAAAAAGTATTCAGAATTCAAGAATTATTTTGATGAAGTCGTAACAAGGTAAGGGTAGGGGAACCTGTCCTTGGAAATTTTACTTTAAATTTATTTATTGGTCGTTTTTTAAAAAGAAGTTTTTGCTTCGTTAACACCCCAATAATGTTTGTAATTTATGTAACAAGATACCATTCGAACTCTTTTTAGTTAAACTGAATTACGCTAAGAATACTTATACTAACAGGGAAGATTAGTCTTGTTGGGGTGCTAACTAAGCATTAATTATTTGTTGTTATTAATAAAGTGTTGTTTTTTGGGTATCAAAAAGAAGCCTAGGCATAAAACAAATAGACGTAGCGTTATACGAAAAGCCGTGAGGAGAAACGCAATAAACTATGCTTCACGGGTTTCTTTTGGTGAAAACCAATCTTGTTGTAGGTTAAAATCTAACTGGGTAAATTGAAACATCTTATTAACCCAAGGAATAAAAATCAAACGAGATTTCGCGAGTAGTGGTGAGCGAAAACGAATTAAAGTGAAAAACTAAAACATTAAAAAATCTTGAAACGTTTGCCAAAGAAGGTTATAGCCCTGTCAAATGTTTTTGTCCATTTTTAGTAAATAAGAATTCTTATTCTTTTTGAATATTGGGGTACCATTTCCTCAAACTTTAAATACACTTTTATGACCAATAGCAAAAAGTACTGTAAAGGAACGGTGAAAAGAATCCTTAGATGGAAGTGAAAAGATCTTAAATTTTGATACCTTCAACCAATCGACGTTTTGTTTTTACAAGATACCGTTGTGCCTTTTGTATCATGCATTAGCGACTTTATAATTATAGCAAGCTTAAATCGTTAGATGAAAGCTTAGTAAAAGCAAGTTTGAACAGAGCAAATTTTAGAGTTATATTTATAAGACCCGAAGCTAGGTGATCTAATTATGAACAGACTGAAAGTATATGAAAATATATGGGAAGGTCGAATTGTTAGCTGTTGCAAAAGCTTCAAAAGATTTGTGATTAGGGGCGAAAGACTAATCAAACCTAGTGATAGCTGGTTCTTTGCGAAAAATATGTAGGTATTGAGCAAATTTTAAGAATAAATGGTAAAGCCATTTTTAGACTAAGGAAATTAATAATTTTACTAACTCTTCAAAAACTGCGAATCTTTATTCTTTGTTTTGTATTCAGACTTTGTGCGCTAAGGTACATAGTCAAGAGGGAAACAGCCCAGATTATTAGTTAAGGTCCTTAAAAATACCTAAGTGAAAAAGAATGTAAAGAACCTTTGATAATTAGAAGGTAGGCTTGGAAGCAGCCACCCTTTAAAGAATGCGTAACAGCACACTAATCGAGAGTTGCACTCAAGGTTTTTTGCGTCGAAAATTCAAGAGGACTCATGGTATTTACCGAAACTATAAACTTTTAAAGTGGTAGCAAAGCGTTTTTAAAGTTCTCGATATTAATTTGTTAAAATTAATTGAAACAAAAAAGTGAGAATGCTAATATGAGTAACGAAAACAATGTAAAAAACGTTGTGGCCGAAAATTTGAGGTTTTCCATATAAAGTTTGTCTGTATGGAGTTAGTCGGTCTCTAAAGATAGGCACTAACGTGTAGTCTGATGAGGTTTTGTAAAAACAAAGTAAAACAACAAGCTTAAAAAAATTGTAAAATTTTTAAAAGGTTGATTTAAAATTTTTAAAAGCTTCGAGAAAAAGTTTTACAATAAAATACCGTACTAAACCGACAAAGGGAGATAAATTTAAAGATTAAGGCTTTTGAGGTAATCATTTTTAAGGAACTCAGCAAATATTTTCTGTAACTTCGGGATAAAGAAGACCTTTTAACTAAAGGTGACACAAAAAGAGGGTAGCGACTGTTTATTAAAAACACAAGACTTTGCTAAATTGTAAAATAACGTATAAGGTTTGATGCTTGCCCAATGCTGCAATGTTAAATAGAGATGTTNAAGCATCAAAATGAAGCTTCAGTGAATGGCAGTCGTAACTCTAACGATTCAAAGGTAGCGAAATTCCTAGCCAATTAATTGTTGGCCCGCATGAATAGCATAACGACTTCCCTACTGTCTCAAAAATGATCTCAGTGAAATTAGAATCCGCGTGAAGATACGCGGTAGCAAAAGTAAGACGGAAAGACCCTATAAACCTTTACTATAGTTTTGTATTGTTACGATTCATTCTTTGTGTAGTTTAGGTGGGAGCTGCTATTAAGTCTTAACGCCAGTTAATTACTGAAGCACCAATGAAAAACCACTCTAAGAATTCAATTTAACTAATCTTTATAAAAGAGAGAATGCAAAATGTTAGTTTGCCTGGGGCGGGTGTCTTCTAAAAAGTAACGAAGATCCACAAAGGTAAGTTCAAATTCAGTAGAAACGAATTTAAGAGTGTAATGGCGTATGCTTGCTTAACTGGAAGAGATACATTTCGACCAGAGACGAAAGTCGGTCATAGTGATCCGAACACTTTGCATGGGAGAGTGTTCGCTTATGGGATAAAAGGTACTTTAGGGATAACAGGCTAATGACTCTCGAGAGCTCATATCTACAGAGTCGTTTGGCACCTCGATGTCGACTCTTCACAACCCGGCGCTGTAAAAGGTGTCAAGGGTATAACTGTTCGTTATTTAAAGTGGAACGTGAGTTGGGTTTAGAACGTTGTAAAACAGTTTGGTCCCTATCTGCTTTTGCTGCATGAAAATTGCGAGGCCTTGCTTTTAGTACGAGAGGACCAAAGCAACATAACCTCTTATTTATCAGTTGTTTACCAAAAGCAAGCTGGTTAGTTACGTTATTTTAATATAATTGCTGAAAGCATAAATGCAAGAAGATGACCTCTAAACAAATTTTCAAAATTAGTATAAGACTAATACTTAATAGGCAATTTGTAGTTGGTGGTAACGCTCGTCTCTAAATTGTACTAAGATTTATAAAAAGCTTATAAATACGGGATTTTTGAACGTTTGAGAATAAGAATTTTCGTTTTAGTTAACGTAAATATGTTATTATAGAATAATTTAAAGTAATATTACTATGCCTCAGCTTGATTTAATGCATTTTTTTAGTCAATTCTTTTGGTTTTCTCTTGGGTTTACATTTTTATACGCGTATCTTTTGCATAATACTATACCGGTTATAGCAACAAATTTAAAGTTTAGACAAAAAAAGCTTGAAATTTTAGCTACAGATATTAATAAAGGGAAAGACAATGTCTCAGTTTTACTCGGGGTTTATGATAATCTCATTTTTAGTTCTTTTCAACTATGGAAAAGTAACATCGCCCTCATATCAAAACAAGGCGACGCTTGGGTTGTTACAAATGTTCAAGAATTAAATAATTCAAGATTTCGTTTCGTTAATAAAGAATACTTAAGAGCTGTTAGTGAGCAAAATTTTAAAAGCATTGTTTTAAAGTCGTTTGTTATAAATAATAAAACTTAAAATGATGAGTTCACGTTATTTATTTTTTTGCTTTTTGATACTTATTGCCTTTTCAAAAGAAGTTTTAGTGTTTAACGAGGAGGTTTTAATCTTGTTTTGTTTTTCTGTATTCATATATTTGATAATCAACTATGGTGGTGATATGATTGCCAGTGAGCTGGATTCCAGAAACAAAAAGATAAAAGAAGAGCTTGATTTATATAAAAACCTAAAAGCAACTACATTGCACCATTTGGTTAGCTACCACCAAAAGCAAAAATTGGTGAATTTCGAGTTAAAGCAAATATTGGACTTTTCCAAAAATGAAGTCAAACCTATTGAACAACACTACGAAAATTTCGTAGATAGTCTCGTTATTTTAAATTTTGAAGAACGGTTAAAGCGTGTCGTGGTTTCTGAAAACAAGGTAGATGCTGCGTTTCAAAAACAAGTATTCGTTGATTTAAGAGCTTATTTAATAAATTCTTATTCGGTTGAAACCAATATAAAAAAAAGACGAGAAATATCAAAGAACTGTATTAAACAATTACAAAGTTGTTTCTTTAAATAGTATTTACTTAAATGTAATATTTAAGTCCGTAAGGGTGTGTAGCTCAGTGGTTAGAGCATTTGGCTTTTAATCAGAAAATCGTAAGTTCGAATCTTACTACACTCAAAAACAAACGTATTCCAATCTCGAGTAGCTTAGCGGTAAAGCGTTTGACTGTTAATCAAACGATCATAGGTTCAAATCCTATCTGGAGAGNATTTTTTAGCGCTGATAGTTTAGTGGATAAAACTTTTGCTTTCTAAGCAAATAAGCGTCGGTTCAAATCCTTCTCAGCGTTNTNATATTATAGGCGAGCATGAATTAATGGTAAATTGGTTGCCTTCCAAGCAATTCATATGAGTTCGAATCTCATTGCCCGCTTTNAATGTTTTAAAATTGCTCACTTGATGGAACTGGTAGACATGAGAGGTTTAAAATCTCTTTCACTTTAAAGAGTATTGGTTCAAGTCCAATAGTGAGTACATGAAGGATTCTAAAATGACGAAGCGATCAACAACAAAGTATCATATTTGTAAGAAATTGTGCAACAATTATAACAACGTTTGGGGTTTACCTAAAGGTAATACTTTAAAGGCAGTAAAGAATAAAAAAAAGATAAGAAAAAGCTATAAAAAGCTTTTAACTATCAAACAGTCTTTAAAACTTTTTTATTGTAATATACCAGAGAAAGGATTCAAAAGACTTTTAAAAAAATCAGTGAAGTCCCCGTTAACAACATTAGATCGTTTTGTAAGTTTTGTAGAATGCCGATTGGATATTGTTTTATTTAGGAGTTGTTTAATCTCTTCGTTGTATAAAGCAAGGCAGGTTATTAACCATGGGGCTGTACTTGTCAATGGGAAACAATTTAAAAACGCAGGAACAAAACTTCATAAGGCAGATTTTATTGAGTGTAACAATAACAGGGTAGATAGCATTGCAAACGTCTTCATTTCCAGGTTTGTTCCACCACATTTAGAAGTAGATTACAAAACGTTCTGCATTGTCTTTTTATGGGACCCTAATTATAAAAGCGTTCATTACCACATAAAATCAGATTATAAACTAATACAACGATTTTATAAATGAGCATTATTTAGCCAGCTAACAATGATTGGTTAATCAGGTGGCATCGATTCGTCAATTCTGTATACTTACCCTCCTCCCTTTTATATGGTATAACTTTACTCTTTATGAACAATCAAATCATGTTACAAAGTGCTAAGCAAATTGGTGCAGGTTTAGCTACAATAGGTCTCGCGGGTGTTGGTGCCGGTATTGGTATTGTATTTGCTGCGTTGGTAAATTCTTTTGCGCGTAACCCGTCACTACGACAACAATTATTTGGTTTCACTATTTTAGGTTTCGCATTAACTGAAGCTATTGGTTTATTCGCACTTATGATGGCTTTTTTAATCTTATTCGGTTAATCTTTATCAAATTATAATACCTAAATAATGTTTTAGCGTATAAGAGAGTAGCTAAGCGGTCAAAAGCGATAGGCTGTAAACTTATTGATTATATCTTCGGAGGTTCAAGTCCTCCCTCTCTTAAGTATGCGGGTATGATGAAACTGGTAAACATGTCAAGTTTAGGACTTGATTTTAATTATTAGTGGTTCAAGTCCACTTACACGCACAATTTTGCGAGGTAGAGCAGTTTGGTCAGCTCATCAGGCTCATAATCTGAAATTCGTAGGTTCAAATCCTTCCCACGCAACTTATGTAAGGGTAAATGACCGAGTGGTCGAAGGTGTCAGTCTTGAAAACTGATCTATTTGTTTAAGAATAGCATGAGTTCAAATCTCATTTTGCCCTTTCGCTTTAAAGCATTTAAAATGTGGGTTATCGTTGATCATTGGTTTGAGATAAAAACGATAACTTTTTATCTGTTTTTGTGTTTTACAATCACGTTTATAACTGGTTATATATATTCTAATACATTGATATACTGTTTTGTATTTTCATTCATCGAAAAATTTGGTGATAAAAGGTTTATATTCAATACTTTAGGGGAAGCTTTTTCAACGTGTATATTAATTAGTTTCAATGTTGCTATTTTTAGTACGTTATGTTTTTCTTTGGTTTCTTTATATGCATATATAAAACCAGGTTTGTATAAGCAAGAGAGTAAAAAAACCAAGAGGTTTTTTTGTCTCCTTTTTATTAACTTTTTTTTTTCTTGTTTTATATTTTTTAATTTTCTATTTCCTTCAGTATTAACTTTCTTCAGTTATTTTGAATCTTTTAGTTTGTTTGAATTAACACTTGAAGCAAAAATTTTTGATTATGTAGGGTTAACTTTAAATTTGATTTATTTGTTAACTATTGTATTTCAAATACCCCTAATAGTGCCTTTTTTAATATACACGAGGTTAATTAGAGTGGATTCTTTAATAACGAAAAGAAAAGAACTCATCTTTTTATTCTTTGTTTTAGGTGCTTTACTGTCACCCCCCGAACTTTTAACTCAATTATTTATAGCGGTTCCACTATTTTTGATTATGGAGCTGCTGTTGTTTTCTTTGATTCTTAGTAGTGAGTATGGTCGTTGCGCTGTGGAGAGTTGCTCGAACGGTAAGAGGTGAGTTTGCTAAACTCAAGCCTGTATTTTCAGAATAGGTTCAATTCCTATACTCTCCCATATATAAGAAAACATAAATGAGCCTAACAAATCAAATATTAGATAATAAACAGTTTAAAAATTTTACAATTAATTTTGGCCCTCAACATCCTGCAGCTCATGGAGTTTTACGGTTAGTTTTGGAATTGAATGGTGAGGTTATAGAAAGAGCTGACCCTCATATTGGTTTGCTTCATAGAGGTACGGAAAAACTCATAGAGAATAAAACGTATTTGCAGGCTTTGCCTTATTTTGATCGTTTAGATTATGTTTCAATGATGGTTAACGAGCATGCTTATTCGTTAGCGGTCGAAAAACTCTTGGGATTGAATATCCCAGTACGGGCTCAATATATTCGTGTCTTGTTTTCAGAGATTACAAGAATTTTAAATCATTTGTTAGCAATTTGTTGTCACGCAATGGATGTAGGTGCATTGACACCTATTTTATGGGGTTTTGAAGAACGGGAAAAGCTAATGGAATTTTATGAGAGGGTTTCAGGTGCAAGAATGCACGCAGCTTATATTCGACCCGGTGGTGTGGCTCAAGATATACCTCTCGGGTTATGTCAAGATATTTATAATTTTGCAACACAGTTTGGTTCAAGGGTTGATGAGCTAGAAGAATTGTTGACAGAGAATAGAATTTGGAAGCAACGTTTGGTAGGAATAGGTGTTATAACACATGAACACGCTTTGGATTGGGGCTTAACTGGCCCACTTTTAAGAAGCACAGGTGTAGCCTGGGATCTTAGAAAAACTCAGCCATACGATGTTTATTCTAAACTGAATTTTGAGGTCCCCGTTGGGACTAAAGGGGACTGCTACGATAGGTATTGTATTCGAATTCAAGAAATAAGAGAAAGTTTAAAGATAGTAATACAATGTATTAATGAGATACCAGTAGGGCTTATAAAATCCGACGATAGAAAAGTATCAACGCCTTCACGTATTGATATGAAAAACTCAATGGAAGCTTTAATTCATCATTTTAAACTTTACAGTGAAGGGTTTCATGTTCCTAAAGGGGAAGCATATGCAGCCGTTGAACACCCTAAAGGGGAATTTGGGGTTTCTATTGTTTCAGATGGGTCAAACAAACCTTACCGCTGTAAAATAAAAGCACCTGGCTTCTTTCATCTTCAAGCATTAGACTTTATGGCGAGAGGTCATTTACTGGCAGACGTAGTAACAATTATAGGGACTTTGGACGTTGTTTTCGGGGAGATTGATAGATGAACGAGATTCATTTATATTGAGATTTGAAAATAATTTGTATTATATAACTGGCAGGTAGTAAACTCAAATTGTTTACATTATAAAACAATAAATATGCGTTATTTTCTTTGCTTTTTTTTATTTTTATTTTCAAATAGACTGTATTTAGATTATTCACACCCTTATCAGGTTTCATTCCAAGACCCTGCTACTCCTGTAATGGAAGGCGTAATTTCATTTCACCATGATTTACTTTTTATATTGATTACTATAGGTGTGTTCGTTGGTTGGGTTTTATTCAGGGCTATATATATGTTTGATCATAAACGCAATCCTTTTTCATCAGATATTACTCATGGTGCTACAATTGAAGTCGTTTGGACCGTAACCCCAAGTCTTATTTTAATGGTTATAGCAGTCCCTTCTTTCGCATTGATTTATTCCATGGATGAGGTTATTGACCCCGCTGTTACTTTAAAAGTTCAAGGGTTTCAATGGTATTGGGTTTATGAGTACTCTGATTATGCAGACAAGAGTGGGAACGCTATTAGTTTTGAAAGTTATATGGTGACTGAGGATGACTTAAAAGAAGGCCAGTTGCGATTATTGGAGGTTGATAATCGAGTGGTATTGCCTACTAATACCCATTTACGTGTTTTGGTCACTGCCGGTGACGTTTTGCATTGTTGGGCAATCCCTTCATTTGGGGTAAAGATGGACGCATGCCCTGGGAGGTTAAATCAAATTTCAATGTTTATTAAGCGAGGCGGTGTGTATTATGGTCAGTGTAGTGAGATCTGCGGTATCAATCATGGCTTTATGCCTATAGTGGTCGAGGCTGTACCTGTTGAAAAATACGTTAGTTGGGTGTCGGCTCAAACAGAATGTGACAGCTGGCTCGTTGATAAAATTACTGCTGTTCAACAATTGAATAGTAGCTCAAAAAGATATTAAGCATGTATATCGGTATAGGTCAAATAATTCTACTTCTTGTTATTGCTTTTTTACTGTTTGGTAACTTTTCTACTATTTTAAAAGAGATTGCTCATGGAATTAAAACATTTCAAGAGATTGTTAAAAAATAATAAGTTTATTTAAAAAACCTAATGGTAAATTTAGTCCAGCGACACCCGTTTCATCTTGTTGATCAAAGCCCGTGGCCGTTTTTAGCGGGTATGTCAAGTTTAAGCGTTACTACTGGTTTTGTTATGTATATGCATTGTTATCAAGGCGGTTTTGTATTATTTGCTTTTGGTTTTTTTTCTTTGTTATTTACCTTTTTCGTTTGGTGGAGAGATATAATTCGAGAATCTACATTTCAAGGGCATCATACAAGAGCTGTTCAGGATGGTCTTACGTGGGGGATGCTCTTATTCATTGCTTCTGAGGTTATGTTCTTCTTTGCTTTTTTTTGGGCCTTTTATTCAGCCTGCTTATCCCCAACTATTGAAATTGGTGGTGTTTGGCCACCACCTGGTGTTGACGTTTTAAGTCCTTGGGAGGTGCCTTTTTTAAACACGTTGATACTTCTTGTTTCAGGTGCTACGTGTACTTGGTCACATGATGCAATGATTTGCGGTGATAGGCAAGGCGTATTGTATGGGCTATTATTAACTGTATGTCTAGGTGCTATTTTTACAGCGTTGCAAGCAGTTGAGTATTTGGATTCTAATTTTACTATATCAGATGGTATATATGGTTCGACTTTCTTCTTAGCTACTGGTTTTCATGGTTTTCACGTTTTGGTTGGGTCAACGTTTTTAATTGTTTGCTTACTTCGAGCTAATAATCACCATTTTACGAGGCAGCATCATTTTGGTTTTGAGGCTGCTGCTTGGTATTGGCATTTTGTTGACGTTGTTTGGTTGTTTTTATTCGTTTCCATATATTGGTGGGGGGGTTTATAATTACGTTATATTTTTAGCCCACTTTAACTAAAAAGGGGTTAAACTACCCAAAAATTAAACAACGATGCCAACGCTGCAACAATTAAAAAGAGTTAAAAGAATTAAGAAGCGGTTTTTAAGTAAATCTCCAAGCCTACAAAGAAGCCCTCAAAAAAGAGCTGTTTGCATTAAAGTTTATACTAAAACCCCAAAAAAACCAAACTCAGCTCTTCGTAAGGTTGCTATAGTAAAATTAACAAACGCAGAAGAGTTGATAGCATACATTCCAGGGGAGGGGCATAATCTTCAAGAACACTCGGTAGTTTTACTTAGAGGTGGTAGGGTTAAAGATCTGCCTGGCGTTCGGTATCATTTA
>B570J29591_1000109_pt1 | contig 10606 bp, 3 predicted proteins | sample LakMenE22Apr09ns_FD_29591 | JGI IMG/M metagenome (IMG submission 29591) | reverse complement strand
AGAGGAGCGAAATGCAGAGAGGCGCGCGCATCATGATATGGACGTGGTTGACGAGGAAAAGGATTCATGNGACAACTGTCACCGTAGGGATTTCAGTGTTGATCCNAGATACAAGTTGACGTTTACAGTAGTNTCGAACGAGGAGATTCGTACATGCAAGCTCGCCAAGGTTAAACCACGACNAGTGCATGATNNAGTAATATATTTCACACTGTGTCAGGAATGTGAACGTTGCCTTAAGAAGACTCCAGATTATTCGTCCATGACTTCATCTCAGAAGGCGCACATGTTTGACTGGAAAAACATCTGGCCTTCGTTTTTATGGGACATTCTAAGTGGATGTAATGCATCAGATAATGTACCATATCATCAAATTGAAGGTGCAGAGACTTTGTGGCGGATGATATGTGCATCCATGAGAGAATATTGGTTTGAAGCCATCGGTATCATTCAGTACCGTTACCGTGGCAATATTATAAAACCCTATGATGGATGTACCTTAGACCACCCAAAGCCGTTCTTTGTTGATCGCACGATGGACGTGGATAAATTTTGGAACAATATCCATAGTTTGGATTTGAAGAGGATGCTGGTTGAGTTGAATTCTGAAAAGACTTCATTGATACCAGATGTGCTGTGTCCATGGGGGTGCACCGAATTTTGTTTTGAAGCGGGTCACACAAATCTTGGCATTTTGATACAGCATCACCTGCGAAAGGTTGTACTCAACTTTCCCACTGCACAATGGTATCGAAAAATGCACTTTGTCGAATCATCTCGTAATGATTATATTTGTGAGGAGGAAAATCGTGATCTTGTTCTGATGAATCCTAAGTGGCCAGTGCGACCTTGCGTGGTATTGGAGGAAGGAGAGGGATTGATGGCAATGGTTTGCCGACATCATATGAAACATTCCGACACAAAGCGGTTATACTTGCATCCTCCTCGTAAGCCTAACAACATCTTGAGTTCAGAACGGTCTGACCAGCTGTGTCCGTGTCAGGCTCAGCCTAGAACAGTTGGTAACATGAAAGCTTCCAAGTACAACACCACCATGATGATGACATCCCAGCAATATACGTTCAGTGGAGCGGACTCTTTTTATTTAACATCAGAACCACAATTTTCAAGCCTTTCAGTCATGCTGATGACGCACGAGACGCAATCAATAGCTAAGCGGAATGACATTAATTCGTTGATATCGCAGTTCGTGAGAGATGGAATGATGAATGCAGAGCTGGCAAAGAATTTACGTGAACGTGCTGCCGAGGATTACCCTGAAGGTAGTTTACAAAAGTATATAGAATCAGCAACCTATGTTAACCTGAGAGACTGTATGCTCTTTCAGAAAAAAGGGAGAGACGAATCAGTTGATGTAGTAGTTAGAAGAAGTGTCGGATTTGGTCGATATCGGGAAGAAGTGACCACATGTAGGTGCTCTTGGTTGCCTACGATAAATGCCATTCAAGTGGAAGATTCAAATGGACATGGCTATCCTTTCACCCCCGTGGAGAATTACAAGAGTACAGGAAAGGGGGAACCAGCAATGATGTTGTGGGTCTTAATAGGAGCAATAATGGGGTGCAAAGATCTGTACGAGGCAATTGCAGAAAAGAGACTACCATTTCGATATGATGGATGGGAGGGTCACTTTCTTACCCATCTTTGTTTGAAGTATGCAAAATATGCTGACGTGAATGTGAAGAGTAGTAGTGGGTCTCCATTCAAGGCAAGCCAAAACAATACTGTACAAAATTTGTTGGATAGGATCAAGAAATTCATGCCACAAGACATGTTAGAATTTGAAGGGTCATCCTTCGAAGACAGAAATCTTTTCTTCANGTTCAATATTGCATATTGGAGGGAGTTATTCCAAGTGGCCGACTACCCTTCCATTGACATTGTGTCAAGTATAGAATATGCTGNGTCCAGTATTGGAAAAGATATAATAATTGTTGTTGAGACAGANTGGCAGGACATATCCCATAAAATCGAGGATTTTGTTTCAATTGGGCATATTGTGTNTGAGGCCAGGGTGGTGATTGCCATTGATGCCGAGGCAAATGAGACTTGTCGCCCGGGTGCATTTACAGGTGTACGTTGGGCTCGCCACGGAACAGGTTTTTGTAAATATTGGAAACAAACGAGGAACAGTAAATCGAGTGAGGTCATGACGCATCATAGTGCTGATGATATCAGAATTGCTGGTACTGTATATGCATTGTTGACAGTTTATGTGAGGGTTCAGGATTCACAAACGAGTCGATACAAATTAGACTTTTTTCATTCATTAGGTGGACAGACACACGTGTTTTGCAGCTGCAACACATTTCCTCTTATAATATCAGGAAGACTTCGAAAGGACAAAAGGCTATGCATGCAAGCTGGTTGTACAGGAAAAGAGAGATTTGTTTGCAGNAACAACTCTTGCAACACTCGCATATGTAGGCAATGTTTTGATGGACTGCCAATNACAGNAGCAACCACCTTTTCTCCTGTGCNTGAGGCCAATGAAATTAGCGAAAGGAGTTCAGTACCAGNAGCTTTCCCANNTGTAAGTCATCCGACCNAACAAAATTCTGAGACACCGACAAACCTGACGCTCACACTTTCCACAGCTTCCAAATAATGCCGTGCCTTCACAAGGCGGACATGGCGAAGATGATATTGCCATGGAGACATTTTCTGATTGCGACAGCGGGCAGTTATCCGATGAGGGAAATGAGGATGATCTTGGTTTACGCGACATTTTAGTTAACCNACTACAAGACAATGAATTTAACGATATGGACAACGACGGCTACATTCTAGGTGACTATCTGACAAATGCTCACTATGACATTCAAGACATGCCGGCATGTGACACATTTGTTGGTTGTGAAGAAGAGGAACAGCTTCCCACAACAGATGCGGGAAATGTTGCGTTATCTATGGTATCTCGTGTAAACGAGCTACACAGTGTTCCAATTCACGTTCTGTTGAATCAAGTTGGAAATCTGTGCAATAGATACAACCATCGTATCACAGGAACAAATCCTCAACAGAACTGGGTTCAACGTTTTGTAGCAAGACAATGTGGTGTNTCTTATCCNTTTATTTATCCAATGGGCACTCTGTTTCCNCGGCATTTCTATTCTCAGGCAACNAATGATATGTGTGCAATATTAGGTGATGCCCCGCTNTTCACATACTCCCACATTACTCATCCTTTTGGTTTTGCGTCCAACTTGCAGCGNGCCCGTTGTCTCCTGACTAGCGCAAGTTCGTCGGCTAGCACCTGTCCTTTGACATGTGCATATCTGTATGATGTTCAGAGTAATGGAGTCATGAGTAACATAGACTCAAGGCTAGCGGAAAGAAATGGATTCGTGGTTGACCTATTAAGTCCCCATGGCATGTCCGTCCGCGACAAAGACAGAACTAATTTATCCGAGGGTCTTGATAGTCGTCAAGCTGCGTTAAATTTAGCTGGTGCTCAGCCATATGTGAAGTTTGATTTATTTCTCACGTTTACGTGTAACCAAAAATGTCATCCTGGAGTGAAGCATCTTCACGAATGGAAGGAGGGCATGGAATGGAGCAAGTATATACCAAGATATTCACGCATGACAATAATGCAACACAATGAGATAAAACGATCATTTGAGCTAGCATATGGAGCAATTTTGGGTAGAGTTTGGTACGAAGTAAGAAGGATATTTCTCAAATACCTGACATACAGCAAGACTTCGGTGCTACGCAAAGTGAGACACGCCTTTTGGAGAGATGAATATCAGGATGATGTTGGGAATCTTCCACACATTCATGGGATGATAGCACTTGATAAGGACACAATGTCGGATAAGGAAGTAATCGATTTTGTCTGTGGCTTAATAAGGTCCAACGTTGCATCACTGTTTTCAACAAGAGAGCTGGATCGCTACGTTGAGCTCGGGATATTCAATACGAAACACGATTGGTTTGAAATGACAGAACTCGCAGAAAGAATTCTTCCACACAAATGCTCCAAAAGATGCATGATAAGAATATCAGATGGCGGGGGTCCTGAATGTTTCCAGTGCAAAAAGCCACATCCAACAGCAGGGAGGCGAGACCCTTTGGAGGATGAATTCAGGGAGACAAAATTCTCATTGAGTCCAGAATGTATGGAAACGTTGGAGCGTATTGGAGTATACAAGCCTCCTGTGGATGAGGCAATGAAGGGAACTTTTGAGAATGAATTGTTCAGACCCACACGTCATTTTGGGCGATGTGATCCAAAAGCAAAAGAGAACATGTCACCCGTTATCCCTGAACTGTTTGGTGCAACACAGTCAATGCAGAATGCTCAAGTGATGACAACTACAAATGGTGTGGCACGCTATGTTGTGAAATACGTCACACAGCGTGATCAGAATAATCAGGTTACTGTTGCTCCCAGTGTTCACAACAGCGCAAACATGCAGGTAGACACCAAATTTTTGCATAACACCAAGATTACTCGTTCTAGAATCAATGAAGATAAGGCACACCAGAAATCAAATCGTAAACATCAACCGTGCGGGAGAGCTGTTTCGTTTCCTGAAATGCAGCAGAAACTTTTGGGTCAGAACGAAGTCATGACAACACTAGCATTTGTTCACATTAACACAATGCCATTTGAACAAAGGCAAACAACAGTGGTCAAGTTGGATTCAAAAGGAGCGTTGCGTCGACCACATGAATCGAACAACGATGTTCAGTCGTCGGTGTCCACTTCAGAACTTGTTCGTCAAAGGAAGAATTTTCCCGAAGAACGTCAATTGACTTCAAGTCAACGTCTACTGTATCGTAACAATGGCGCAAAGACAATTGGGTATGACATGGTAACACAATTTGGCTTGCGTCCAGTTGAACTCCTAGAATTATTCTCAACCCTTGGAAACTATTTTCGATGGTTCCATATTGATGCAGCCCCATTGCAAGTGACCAATATGGAAAACCTTCTCTCTGCAGAGATACGTATATGTTGTTGGATTGACTGTCTCGGGCGTAGAATACGATTACGTCGTGAAGCATTCGATGAGGTGAAGGCATATTTGGATTCAATTGATACTTTGTCTATTGTCCACGTGCACTCTGATGTATTGAGAGTGTTGATTTTAGCATTCATAATGAATGATGGAGACAGAGACAGTATCTTTGTTTTCGAAGATGGGGGAAAGGATCTTCCCATACCTATCTACTCAAGCTTGACTCCACAGAGTGCAGTTGCATTTATTCTCCATATCATGTTGGTGTGCGGAAGCTTTGAGACGGAACTCGACTTGATAAGGACGTCGTCCTTGCGCGAAAGCTTAATCGTTGCAAAGTTAATTGGAATCGAGACAGACAAACTTTCTCTCCAGATGTATTCAAACAAGTTGATGTTACATGTGATAAATGATATATTGCCAAGCCAGCCAGCATCGATGCGACGTATCGATGGATACCTAGTTGCTGCAAAAAATCTTTTTGATGGTGTTTTGTTTAGCAATGATATTCCAGTGACAGAACTGCCTCCGTGCTTGTTGACCGAGTTGTTATGTAACAAAGATGTTGTTCTGCAAGCATCCTGGGATGTCAGGAAGGAAAATCAACTNCGATCAATNTATTCCACCCTTCCTTCGTGCGAATTTGTTCCTNCTCNAGAGGCAATCAGAGGATGTAGNAGAGAAGCACCCACAACGTGGTTTGTGTCACCANTTGATGCATATGTTCAGTTTGAGGGACAAAGTGATCAGTCTTACATGGAACAGAAACTTGCAGTCGAAATTGGCATTCGTTCAATTGACAAATATCTGCAGCAGTTGGGACCACGTGCTGCAACACAAACAAAGAACCTTCTAATACATGGCGTTCCTGGAAGCGGCAAATCTTATGTGGCACAGTATCTTAATTTATACGCAATATCCAAAGGGCTTAGGCTGGTTCCAACATCGATCATGGGTGTTCGAGCGACCAATTTGGGAGGCGAACATATGCATAGGCTGTTTGGTCTCTCAACAAAGAAGATGGCAAATGTATCTCGCATGGCAGAGCTTGCAGTTGACAAGTTGAACAGAAAAAGTCAACTGTGTTATTTACACACTTTACTAACAATCGATGTATTACTTTTTGATGAATTCGGGCAAGCGTCTGCCGAACAGGTGAAGACACTGGATATTCTATTACGCAAAGTTCGCAACTCTAACATTCCGTTTGGAGGTGTCTTGTTTATTTCAACAGTTGATCCTGCTCAGTTTGGTCCTATCAAAGGACTACCACTATTTCTGTCATCTCATATCCTCACTGACTTTGTTATCGTGGGTTTATACACTTCTGTGAGAGCACAAGGAGATGCTTTGTTTTGTGAATTACAGAATATATCACGCATGAAGCCGTCCCTACTGATAGGAAATGGGGAGATAGAGGCAAGGTTTAAACATCTGCTACGGACTTGTCTGACATTTGTGAGAACCTGGGACGAAGTCGCACCGGATGTGCAACGGATGTATGCTAAATGCAAACCTGCACAGGAAGCTTCTATCGAATATGTTGATAGCTGCCAGCATCAATTTGACATCAATGGTACTCCTTACCAAATGAGTATTTCAGAAGACTATCAAAAACCTGTTGGATCAAGAGCAGAAATGAAGCGAGCAACATCTATGAAATTGATACATCGTATCAATAGTAAGGTCAAAGAACCGCCCAAATTAATTATGTTTCGTTGGGCACAGTATGAGGCCACCGTTAATGGAGTTGGGTATGGGCAGTCACAACTACTTGTTATGTCAGATCTTCCAACTATGGCAACAATTATCGGAAAACACCCAATCGAGATGCTTGCTGCACCAAGTGGAATTACATATCTCAATACAAGAAATGGCCCTATCGATCCTGAACATCTGCTACAAGTTGGATGGAAACGCGTCATTGTTAACTGTGCCCCAGAGAGAAATGTTACATTGCAAGGAGTTATGGGTTATCGAAAACAGTATGCTATGAGGCATATTGGCTCGGGGACAATTAACAAACAAACAGGCAATACCATCGATGGACAATGTGCAATTGAGATGTCCGAGGCATGCTGCCCGTGGGCAAAAGAACAAATTGTTGTCATGCTTAGTCGTACACGCATTGCATCTGACACAATAATTGTTGGCGAGACAAAGTTTGCAGTTGATAAAATTTGGAACCTGATCACCATTGGAACACAATGGACTGCATACATAGACCAGCTGCTGGATAGGTTGTCTGTGAATGGCAACGGTGGTTCCATTCGTGATGTGGACACAGTAATAAGTTTTCCTAGCGTGTATCCATACAGGATAAGCGATATATCATTGCCGTCGGACTCCACTGGTTTTGTATATATGCTGGTGTCAGTGAAGGACTGCTCAAGGACATATGTTGGACAAACGGAGAATATAAGTAAACGCTTATATCAACATAACAAGGGTTGGGGAGCTGTGGGCACCGCCGATCCGCAATATAGACCTTACGCTGTGGCGGCATATATTTGCGGTATGGGACATATGATCCGTGTAGAACGTGAAGGGATAGAGAAAAAGTGGAAGATTTACAACCGTGCCATCATGCAAGAATCCAGCCATGGACGAAATGATGTGATGGACAGAATCGAACAAGGACGTCGTATTGTGGTGGAATATAATGAGGATCAACTTTATGAGGAAATGTTCATCCGTTTTGTGATAACCATCGATAGATCATCAGTAATACCATGATGGGAATCTCCATTTTCAATTGAAATATATTCAACAAGAAGGACATGCAAAAGCAAATGTACACACTAGACTCAATCATTTGCGCAACTGTTATAAATTAAGATCTATTTGCAGACCCCGTTCCATTTCCTTCTGATTGTACAGTTGTGATGAAGTTGTACACACTCTTTGCAAGATCATTGAGAATGAGCAAACCTACACCATCAATTCTCTTCAATCCACTGTTTACAATTGGCCAAGCATAAATTGATGGCTGCCCCCAACATTTCATATTTTTCCTTACGAGCTTTATATTTCTATTGCCCTCCGTTGGTGTCCCCATTTTAGTTTTCATGTCCACTAAAATTGCCAACCCCACTTTGCCCATTTTGCTATCACTGATATCCAGAATAGGGCAATCAAATCCCATAATTTTTTCATTCACAAGGGTGGTGACAAGATGAAGACATTTAGAATGATGGTGTGTTGCTTCCATCGTAATGGTGCCTGTGATGTGAACTCCCCTTTTCATGTCTTCCTCATCTTTCATCTTTGTAAGAGCCTTAACTGTGGCTATGAATCTGCATGTTGCTGTGCCTGATGATGAAGCTGTAATTGCCACCATAGTATCTTGTATGGCACTTGGGGGAGGATAGATTTGGATCCTATTGCACGTGAGATATCCTAATTTTCCTGGATCACTTACTTTTCCACCAATGATAATGTTCTTGATACAATTCTCCTTGCAATATGTTACGAGGTCGTTTACATGGTTCAGTAATTGATTTTCAAAGCTCCTGAAGCGTGATAAGTGATACAAATACAAAATCAGAAGAGAAATGATCGAACAATAATAAATTTAGCAATGTTGTTGACGTACTCCTTGGTAACAATGCGTATGCAATTCGCAAACAAAATTTTCAGACTGCCATCCCTTAGTACTGCACTTCTAACCCCCAATGTTTCTTTATTACTATTATCTCTGACCACCATCTCCCTACATAATCCGATGGAGAATGGAACCAACTCGTGAAGTTTGTAGCTTATCGTAGTTTCCGTCCTTCCTGTCTCAATAATCAAATCAGGATAATCCTTTACAATGTCTTCATACACTCTCAATATTTCTGCATCGACAACGGCCTCAATTGAAGGATTCAATGTGTGTACAGTACTAGATTCTTCATTAACACTTTGAGATGATGGAATCACAAGTAAGATTCTGTTGGATTGGCTGAACTCATAAAGTTTGCTCCTCTCTGATAAAAACAAACGACTCTTTTGTTGGTTTTTGACCTCTCTACTTTTTCTTTTTTCTCCTCTCGACATGGAATAGGGTTTAGCAGAGCGCTGCTTCTTATCTTGTCCGTCTTGGTCGTCTTCGTCAGGTTTGGCACCACCAGCGTTCTCGTGTGATTCCTCTGGACAGTCCAAGTCCACAGTGCTGTTCCCCTCTTCACTTTGCACCATAGCAGCAAATTCAGATAATGCTCTCGAGCTTTCAATGGAAATCGAAGAATGTGTTTGTGTAGATGCTTGATTTCCACTTGACTGTGATTGGATGGTGCTGCTGGCCCGGCAGTCTTGCTGCACAGGAGTGATACTGTTGAATTGATTAAATGCGCCGCCTGCAGCCGACTTTGATCTATCTATCCGTGTATTGTCGAAGGATAATAGTGGAGATGAATTACCTGCAGCCGACTTTGATCTGGTGTGTTTTTGCATGGGAGTGATAAGTTTGAATTGATTTGATGGCGTGAAGCTGTCAGTGTTGGTATTTATTGGGGATAAGCTGGTGGGACTATCTCCTTTGTTGTAGGGTATGTTGAAGTCAGATTGTAGCTCTTCTTGGTTAACCTGATTATATGCACCACCGTTGGTGTTGGTAATTGGGGAAAAGCTGCTGGTGAAACTATTTCCGAAGCTTAAGTCAGATAGTATAGCATCTTCATCAGAAGCATAGTCCGATTTACCATCAGAGGGGTCTTCTTCTTCTTCTTCTTGGACGGTTGTGTCAGCACACATGAAATCTGGTAGCTTGCGGTTACAGGAATATTCTGGTGTTGATTCAGCTTACGGAGTTAATAATTGTGAGTGTGCTGAAGACATGTAAAAATCTAGAAGGAACCTGTCATCTTCTCTTTTTTGTTGATGTTTTGAGACAACATGCCTGTCAGCTTCGCAATTCTCTGTCTTGTACTTTTACTATTTTATTCAAAATATTGGTATGTATGATGTATGTACCATGGTTACATGCCTCTACCTANGTACNATACTAACTGATCCCTTTCTCAACCTCCATCTTTTGCCTGTGGTTTCAGCATACCTCACCCCCTCTTCTCAACTTCCATCTTTCCCCACTAATCGATATAGGATCCAACAGCAATATCTACCTAAAATGCACCTCTCGTTTCCTTTCAAANGCAGGGAACTATTCAATTGACGTATCTGTTTCCCCGTGAAGTATTTCACAACAGAGCTAGCATGCCACACCATTTGTAGTTGTAAATACTTGCTCACTGTGATTAACGGTGTTGTCGTGTGAGATAATTTGGGGATTTCCGAACATTGTGTGCCACACCATTTGTAGTTGGTGTTACTACTTGTGAAAAAGGCTGCGTTGGCTGTGTGTTGGCAAACAGTTCACGGATAATGGTCGAACTATCCTCAATATTGTATTCAAAGTTTTGTACTGAACGCCAGAGATCGATCTCATCGTACTGCAAAAAATATAGACGCTCTCGGACATCATCCAAACTGCGCTTTGTCTCGCGCACAAATTCTCTGACACACATGTATGCCGCGTTGTGGTTTCTGTAATCAGTGATGGTGCAGCATCGGGCAGCAGACTGCGCATGTGGAAGAAGAATCCTTTCAATGATTTGAATGGTCGATCTCATATC
>B570J29591_1000103_pt1 | contig 11357 bp, 9 predicted proteins | sample LakMenE22Apr09ns_FD_29591 | JGI IMG/M metagenome (IMG submission 29591) | reverse complement strand
TGTGGTATTGAGCCAAATGAAGGACCTGGAATTGGTGGCGATTTCGGACCTTACGTGCAATCTGAAAGACAGCATTTATACCGTCCATTTGCAGATGAACTTATCCTTTCTGAGAAAGCATATTACGCATTTGATTCAAGTGAAGAACTTGATGCTGTGCGTGAACAAGCAAAAAAAATGGGTATGCCCAACTGGCAATACAACAGCGTTTCGCGAACAACAATGAAAAATTCACTTACACTTCCGCAAGATCAAGTAGAAGAATTATTGGCAAATAATACGCCTTTTGTTATACGAATGAAAATGCCGCGTAACCAAGATGTACGTTTTGAAGATATCATTAGAGGATGGGTTGTTGTTAACACAAATAATCTTGATGATAAAGTTTTATTTAAAAGCGATGGCATGCCAACTTACCATTTGGCAAATATTGTCGATGATCATTTAATGGAAATAAGTCATGTTATTCGCGGAGAAGAATGGCTTCCGTCTGCACCATTGCACGTTCTATTGTACGAAGCATTCGGATGGGAACGTCCACAATTTGCTCATTTACCACTTTTACTTCGTCCAGATGGTAATGGAAAGCTTTCGAAAAGAGATGGAGACAGATTAGGTTTTCCTGTTTTCCCAACTAACTGGGTGGCTGCAGATGGCGAACTTTATTCTGGCTATAGAGAAAAAGGTTATTTCCCAGAAGCGTTCATTAATATGCTGGCTTTCTTAGGATGGAATCCAGGAACAACAAAAGAAATTTTTTCATTGGAAGAATTAACAGAAGCGTTTACCTTGGATAGAGTTTCTAAGTCAGGTGCAAAATTTGATCCTGAAAAAACGAAATGGTTTCAACAAAACTACTTACGCGATACATCCGATACAAAATTAGCCGAATCGTTAGCGAAAGAAATAAACAGTAATTTACCAATAGAAAAACTTATACACATTTGCCACTTAATGAAAGAACGCGCAACGTTTGTTCGGGATATAGCGGTTGAAGGAATTTATTTATTCGAAGCACCTGTAAGATACGACGAGCAAACCGTTTCTAAAAAATGGAAAGACGGAACAAAAGAACTTATGGAACTTTGGTTGCAAGAATTAGAAACGCTTGATGTATTCACGGCACTAAACATCGAAGAACGCTTTAAATTGTTTTTGGAGAAAACTGGACTTGGCATTGGGGCTGTTTTGCCACTATTCAGACTTTTAATCACAGGAACAGGAGCCGGACCAAGCATGTTTGAAATAGGAGAATTTCTTGGGAAAGAACAATGCTTATCCCGTATGAATCAAGGAATTACCGCTGTTGAAACGCTCAAAAAATAAGGTATGAAACACACAATTGAGGTAAATGGCATAAAAATCTACGCGTTTCACGGTTGCTTGCCAGAAGAAGCGGAAATTGGCGGCCACTATCGAGTAGACGTTATGTTAAATACAGATTTTAGTGGAGCAGCAGAATCAGATGATTTATCCAAAACGGTGGATTATGTCATTGTCAATAAAATTGTTTCTGAAGAAATGCAAATTCGATCTAAATTGATTGAACATGTTGGACAAAGAATTATAACCCGTTTAAAAAACGAAATTAACAAAATCGATTTCATCCGAATAAAGGTGGTTAAAATTTGTCCACCAATAAACGGAGATGTTGAAAGCGTAGGAATAATAATAGAAGGTTAAAATCTTTTTATCGAACATCGCCTGTAAAGACATCTATTTTAAAAATTGTTGCGTTACTTTTTGTTTTCCTATAACAGTTGAAAGCAAACTAATACACATTAGGTTCTTGATTTTTCAATTTTATTGTTAAATTTGCACCAATTACAATGGTCTCGTGGCCGAGCGGTTAGGCACCGGTCTGCAAAACCGTCTACTCCGGTTCGAATCCGGACGAGACCTCCAAAAAATCCCTCTTCAAACTGTTGAGGGATTTTTTTTGAATTAAAAGCACACAATATGCTCATAGGTGAAGATTTTGATAAACTACTAATTGAGTTATTTGGTTGGAAAATTATTGAACCAAATGCACTACTAACAGACACGCTAATGGCGGCTGTTAGTTTATTTTTTGCACATTCTCTTTATACCAAAAATCCAAACACTCCATTTTTATCTCGGTGGTATTACTTTTTCTTGGTTTTTGGAATTAGTTCATTTTCAGGAGGTTTGGGCCATTCTTTTTATCTGTATTGGGGAGTTGCGGGTAAATTTTTTAATTGGATTTCCGGAATTCTTGCCATATACATTCTTGAACAAGCAATGCTGACTTTAATTGAAAAGGATTCAAAATATAGCCTATATGAACGATTACTAAAACTAAAACTTCTTCTTACGGTAGTTGGATTTACAGCAGTTTGTTTAACACAGCCAATTCAATCCAAACCACAATTGGGTTTTCTTCCCATAGCACTATATACGTTTGTTGGAGTGTTGTTTACCGTTGGATTAATAGGGTATAGATTATCTAAAACACGGGATACCAATTATAAATACTTTTATTATGGCGTTTTAATCATGCTACCAAGCGCTGTGTTTTTCTTTTTCAAGATTAATTTACACCCTTGGTTTGATAAAAATGATTTTTCTCATGTTTTATTTGCGATTGGGATTAGTTTCTTTTATTGGGGAATTGTCAAAACTACACTCAAAAAACAAGTTGTTTAACTTATCTTTCTATCCGCAACACACTGTGTTTTGTAACAAGATTTCCAGTTGCATCCCGCGCCGTGATGAAATAAACGTAGTTTCCAGAAAGAACAGGATCTCCCGAAAGACCTAAACCATCCCAAGAAATAGNTGAGTCTTGTGTAGTGTATATAATTTTATTTCGTTGGTCTAAAACAACAAGTGAAAACTCCGTCAATCCTTCTGTATTTACAATTAAAATATCGTTTATTCCATCGTTATTTGGAGTAAAAACGTTTGGTAAATCCAGTATATAGCTTTGACTATTCGCTTCGTTTAAATTGGTGGAAACTTCGGTAATGAATGGTTTTACAGTGGTAATTGTTTCTGTATTATCTCTTACCACAGCATTATTATCTAAAAGTGTTTCTATTACTGAAGCTTCTTGAACACCTTTAACCGCCTCGATTCGATTGTTTACATTTTCTTGTGGCAAAGTGTTGTCTAATCCTACATCACCTGTAATAAATTCTTTTATAAAAGGTTTATCTTTGTCCAATTGAACAGGAGCTTTTACAGACGGTGTTTCTGTTTTCTGTGCTTGTTCTTTAAGCGTTTCGGTTGCTGTTAATGCTTTAGAATCTGTTTCTTTAAGCAATTTATTTGATGGTTCTGTTTGATTAGATGAAAAATAAATTACCGCAGTCACCGCCGCAACAATCGAAAGAGCTACAGCACCTTTTGTTAAAATAGAAGTAGCAAACGTACCTACAGCTGGTGAACTTACCAATTGAGAAGATATAGAAGACCAAATTTCAGGACGTACATTCGCCTCAAAATCGCCTAATTTTTCTTTGAAAAGATCCTTTATAGTATCGTTATTTTCCACTTTTTATTTTTCTAATCGTTCTCTTAAATATGCTCGTGCTCTTGAATACTGCGATTTTGAGGTATTCTCACTTATTCCTAAGTGTTCGGATATTTCTTTGTGGGAATACCCTTCAATTGCAAACATATTAAACACTACTTTATAACCAACCGGCATGGATTGAACCATTTTCATCAAATCTTTCGCCGCTAAATTTTCCAAAACAAACGCATTATTTTGAAGTTTATAATCTACGTTGTCTAAACTTATATTTCCCAACAACTTGTTCTCTTTTCGAATCTGATCCAAAGAAGTATTTACCATAATTCGTCGTATCCATCCCTCCAAAGAGCCATCGTGTTTAAAATCGTTTAATTTAGAAAACACCTTTATAAATCCATCTTGTAAAACATCTTCCGCTTGTTCTGTACTTTTGGCATACCGCATGCACACACCAAGCATCTTTTTTGAAAACCTTTCAAACAACATGCGTTGTGCACGGGAATCACCTTTTACACATTCTATAACCAATGAAGTATCATCCATAACAACGCTCAATTTGCAAGACTACCATTTTATTAAAAAGGTTGCACAGAATCTAAATATACAGACAAAAAAAGATTATTTTCGTTAAACAAAAGATAAAACTATATGCTTAAAACAGTCTATTGCCTTTGTTTTACCCTTCTCTCTTTTTCTATTCTCTCCCAAACACCAAAAATAAAGCCGCTTAAAACAGGCTCCTGGTCGGGTAATTTATCATTAAACACATCGCATAATCTGCGTTTTCAAATCGATATACAAAAGGTAAAAAAAGAATACTTTTTCACGATTCTAAATGGAAAAGAACAGATTAAAATGATACATCCAAGGGTAGAAAGAGATTCTCTTGTTCTCGAATTTCCTCTTTTCAATTCCTTATTGGTGCTAAAACGGCTCGATGCAGAAAATTTAAAAGGGTATTGGTTAAATTTGAACAAAGGCGTAAACTATTCTATTCCATGTGAACTTAATTTTGGTTATACCGATAGATTTCCATCGCAAAAATTATTATTAAGCACAGTTCAGCCATCAAATTTCAATGGAAAGTGGGAGTGCTTTTTCGAACCAGGAACTCCCGATGCATACAAAGCAGTTGGCGTTTTTACACAACAATACACTAAAATAGAGGGAACATTTCTAACAGAAACGGGAGACTACCGCTTTTTAGAAGGAAACGTAATACAAGACAGTCTTTATCTAACTTGTTTTGATGGCTCGCATGCCTTTCTCTTTACTGGAAGAATTTCTCCAGACGGAATAGATGGAAAATTTTATAGTGGAAAACACTGGGAAACAAACTGGACAGCAGTAAGAAACGAAACGTTTTCACTTACACATCCTGACTCACTCACGCACCTTGTAGATACTGCGCGTGTAGAATTTTCATTTAAAGATCTAAATGGGAATGATTTCCATTTTCCAACTACAGCGTATGAAAATAAAGTAACCATTATTCAAATTATGGGTACTTGGTGTCCAAATTGCATGGACGAAACGAAATTCTACGCTGACTTATATGCTAAATATCACTCAAAAGGCTTGGAAATAATTTCAATTGGTTATGAAATCGGCGCGGATTATTTAGCCCAAGCTGCAAGTATAAAAAGATTAAAAGACAGACTAAATATAGCCTATCCTTTATTAGTTGGTGGTTCAGCTAATAAAATTCTAGCTTCTACTCATTTTTCTATGCTCAATAAAATCATCTCTTTTCCAACCTCTATATTAATAGGTAAAGATGGTTTAGTACGAAAAATACATACCGGATTTAATGGCCCTGGGACAGGAAAGTACTACGAAATTTATACGCAGGAAGCGGTTGATTTAATTGAAAAACTATTAAACGAATAATTTTTTTAATTAATTACAAGAAATTTTATCGACTCTTTTTTGGTGTCTTCCTCCTTCAAAAGGAGTTGAGAAAAAAACATCCACCATTTCAATAGCTTCGTTCTCTGATATAAAACGGGCAGGAAGTGTTAAAATATTCGCATCGTTGTGTAGACGAGCTAATTCCGCAACTTCCGTTTTCCAACACAAAGCACTTCTAATTCCTTGGTGTTTATTCGCTGACATGCTGATCCCATTTCCCGATCCGCAGATTAGTATACCAAGCATTCCATCGTTTTGTTCTACCATTTCCGCAACAGGATGCGCAAAATCTGGATAATCAATACTTTCTTCTGAAAAGCAACCAAAATCGTTTACTTCATATCCTTTAGAAGATAAATATTTTTTTAAGGTTTCCTTTAATTGAAATCCAGCGTGATCTGCGCCAATTGGAATGATTTTACTGCTCATATACGTACTTTAAAACAAAGATAAGGTTTATGAACAATCCGATAAAGATTTAAACACTTGGTTTTTTAAGTTTTTATAAACACCTGATTTTACGGCGTTGTACATTTCTTTTTTTACACAATGATAAAGGGGGTAATTGTTAATAGGCGTTAATAAATACTAATACTTTTAATTAGGTTCTTCCACTTTTTTTTCCAACCACTATTACATATTACTTATGCAAGGAAAGTTTTGGTGATTTTTGAGTTATTTTTCCATACAGTTCAACACAAAATTTGCTCCATTTCGTACGTGATAATATCAACATAGTGATTTTTATCCAAATTGTTTAAAAGATTGTAAGCTTATCAATATGAATATTTTATATAATTTAAAACTTGTTTATAAAAGGTATTAAAAGTCTGATAACCCATTATTACAACTATTTTAAAACAAAGTTTCAAACATATGAACAGCCTTAATAAAGAAGAATAAAAAGATTTTATAAATAATTTTTCTTTATTCTTTTAAATTATAAAAACGTTCTATATGAAATGAAAAAAATTGCAGTTTAAAATAAAATGACTACCTTTTAGAAAGCTAAACGTGTTAATCCCTGAAACCCCAATAAACAGAGGATTTTAGAAAATGAAAATGTAAAATTAAAAACAACTTTAAAAGAATAATAAGACGATTTAAAATAAATTAAAACTAATATTTTAATTATAAAACATTTCAGTCTTACCTTACTGATTATTTGACTACTTTTGAAGCATACCTATCTATAAAAATAAAAAAATGTCGAAAACAAAAATATTGGTTGTAGAAGACGAATCAATAGTTTCTAAAGATATTCAGCACAGCTTAAAAAAATTAGGTTATGATATTATTGGCTCGACTAATTCTGGTGAAAAAGCAATTGAGATAGCTAGAACCGAGCACCCAGACATTGTTTTAATGGACATTCAACTCACTGGAGAAATGAATGGAGTAGTTGCCGCAGAAATAGTGCGTTCTGAATTAGCTATTCCAGTTATCTTTTTAACCGCTTACGCTGATGAATCCACGTTCTCGAAAGCAAAAATAACGGAGCCATACGGTTATATTATAAAACCATTTAAAGAAATTGATCTACATACATCGATTGAAATGGCTATTTATAAACACAGGAAAGAACAGGAAATAATAAAGGAAAGGAATATTTTATATTCTGTTTTAGAGAACAAGGATGGTTCTAACGAATTTATTTTTGTTAAATCGAACAGCAGGTTAGTGAAACTAAATACACGGGATATTTATTACATCGAAGCCTTGAAAGATTATGTTGTTCTCCATACGCGTGATGCACGCTTTACAATTCATTCTACAATGAAAGATATTGAAGCTAAGCTAGGTTCCACCAACTTTATTCGTGTGCACAGATCTTTTATCGTGCGGTTGGACAAAATCGCTTCTATAGAGTATCCAAATCTATTTTTAGAACAAGATAAAAAAGTAATACCCATAGGGGGATCTTACAAGGAAGAATTAAACAACCGAATAAAAATGATGTAAGTGGAGTTTAATTACAACAGAATTTTCAATTGAAATAAAAGGAACTATTCCACAACCAACTCTAAATTTATTTGTCTTTTTCTTGGGTTTACATCGCTTATTTTTACGCGTACTTTGTCTCCAAAATTGTATTCCTTTTTCGTTTTATTACCTATAATTCTATATTTTTCAGCATCAAAAGAAAAACGGTCTCCAGGAATTTCTAACATCGGAACCATGCCTTCGCAATAATTTTCATCCATTTTAACAAATAGCCCAAATTCAGCTATTCCTGAAACGGTTCCTATAAATTCTTCTCCAATATGGTCTTGCACAAACAACGTTTGGAAATATTTAGTAGATTCTCGCTCAGCATCCACCGCTTTGCGTTCCATTCTAGAAATTCGCTTGCAAACTTCGTCTAGTTCTTTACCGTATCGGTGTTTTTGGTGTGTTAATTCTTCTTGAACAATGCGGTGAACAACTAAATCGGCATACCGTCGAATGGGTGAAGTAAAATGGGTGTAAAACTCAAATGCTAAACCATAATGACCAATATTTTTTGTTTCATATGTTGCTCTGGCCATGGATCTAATTGCCATTGTTTGAATAAGAGAATATTCATTTGTTAATCGAATATCTCCCAAAAGTTTGTTGATGCTTTTTGCAATCTGGTCGGGGTGTGAAAAATCAAGTTTGTATCCAAATTTATCAATAAACACATTGAATAAAGCTATTTTGTCAATATCTGGTTTATCGTGCACGCGGTACACAAAAGGAATTACATCTCTACCCTTTTTTGGTTCTGCAATAAACACAGCAACCTTTTTATTTGCGAGCAACATAAATTCTTCAATCAGTTTATGCGCGTCTTTTGATGTTTTAATTACCACCTCTTCCGGGTGACCTTTTTCATCTAATTTGAAACGCATTTCTTCTGATTCAATATTTAAAGCGCCATTTTTTAACCTGGCATTTCGCAATATTTTAGCTATTTTATCGAGAATAAGTATTTCTTCCTGGAAATCACCCGTTTTACCTTCAATAATTTCTTGTGCTTCCTCGTAGCTAAATCTTCTGTTGGAATGAATAACCGTTTTACCAAACCATTTACCGTAAACCTTCCCGGTTTCATCCATTTCAAAAACGGCAGAAAAACTAAATTTATCCTCTTTTGGACGCAGTGAACAAGCTAGATTTGAAAGTTGTTCCGGCAACATTGGAACGACACGATCTACTAAATAAACGGAATTCGAACGCTTTAAAGCTTCTTTATCCATAGCGCTTCCCGGTCGAACATAATAACTAACATCGGCTATATGAACACCAATTTCTATATTTCCATTTTCTAGCCTTTTGAAAGATAACGCATCATCAAAGTCTTTTGCATCTGCAGGATCTATTGTAAATGTTGTAATATCTCTAAAATCTCTACGTTTGGCAACTTCAGTTGAATCAAGTGCCATTCCGATAAGCTCCGCTTCTTCTAAAACCTCTTGTGGAAACTTGTAATCGATACCATTATTACATAAAATACTAATCATTTCTGTGTCGTTGGAACCAGGTTTCCCCAAAACTTCAACAACTTCTCCATAAGGATTTTTGGATGATTTTGGCCAAATCGTAATTTTAACCAACGCTTTATCGCCGTTCTTTGCTCCGCTAAGTTTTTCTTTTGGAATGTAAATATCCGTACCGGACTTTAGATTATCAGGTACTAAAAAAGCAAATTTATCGTGTGTTTCAATTGTTCCAACAAATTGGGTGCGTTCTCTGGATAAAACGGCAACAATTTCACCTTCCATACGTGATTTTCCACGTTTAAAAACGCGCACTTTTACACGGTCGCCATTAAGAGATTGCCCAATNTTTTGCGGTGCAACATAAATATCTTCTTGTTCATCGTCCGTTACAACGAAACCAGCTCCTCGCGCAGTAAGTTCTATGAAGCCTTCAAAAACATCTTCTTTTATTCCGGAGGTATAAACAGCGTGTGCCGTTCGTTTAATTGTTCCGTCTTTACTTAATTCTTCTAGAATTTCAAATACAAGGTTTCTAAGCGCATTTTCTCTTACATCAATTAAAACGCAAACTTGTTTATGGCTTAATACGCTGTCTGGATTTTTTTCAAACACCTTTCTTACCACATGGGTAAGGGTTGCCTTCATTTTGTTTGGTTTATTTGATTTTTTTTTTGACATTAACGAAGTTAATAGTATTTTACCGAAGATAAGTATATTAGGGATTAAAAAATGGTCTTTTACATAAACTTAACGTATATTTAAATTATAATAAGTAAGATGTATAACTTTGTAAAAAACACGATATGAACACACGCGTTGAAGCAGCATTAAACGATCAAATCCAAAAAGAAGCATCCTCTTCACAATTTTATTTAGCAATGGCCTCTTGGTCAGAGAACAACGGGTTGAATGGAACCGCAAAATTTATGTATAGCCATTCCGATGAGGAGCGCTTTCACATGTTGAAGTTGGTTAAATTCGTTAATGAACGTGGCGGAAAAGCAATCGTTCCACCAGTTGAAAAACCACCGGTTGAATTCAATGATCTTGTGAATGTTTTTGAACTGCTTTTGCAACATGAAATAAGTGTAACCGAGAGCATTAATAATCTGGTAGATATTTGTTTACAGGAAAAAGATTATACAACCCATAATTTTGTACAATGGTATGTTTCTGAGCAGCTGGAAGAGGAAGCGTTGGCGAGAATGGTGTTGGATAAGTTAAAACTCATCGGCGGAGATAAGGGCGGAATGTATATGTTTGATAGAGATTTAGAAAACGCGACCATGCAACCTGCGCCGTCAAAAGAATAGGTNTATAACGGCTAACGAAACACAAAAAATAAACAAACACCTATAAGTCGGTGTTCATGTTCTAATGAAAAAAACAGTTCTATTCTTATTGTTGTTATGTGGTGTGAATTTTACATTTACCCAAACAGCTTACCGATTTAGAAATTACACCATTAACGATGGTCTTTCCCAAAGTTCTGTCACTACGATTTTACAAGACGATAAAAACGCATTGTGGATTGGCACGCAAGATGGTTTAAATCGCTTTGATGGTAAAACATTTGAGGTTTTCACCTCCGACAATACAAAAGGAATAGAAAGCCAATATATCACCTGCTCAGTTAAAACAGCGGATAGAAAATTGTGGTTTGGCACAACCAACGGATTAACATTGTTTGATCCATATACCGAACTGTTTACAACCTACACTTTTGGATTTCAAAGCGCGTTGCATATAACAAGTATTTGTTTAGACGTTGATGGAGAAATTTGGATAGGAACGAGTGGTAATGGTTTAATGCGTTTTAATCGAAACACAAAAAAAGTTCAAAAACCATCTTTTTTTGTTCCAACGAAATACATTCAGGCTGTTTTTATCTCAAAAACGGGAGAAATATTCATAAATACGGAAGATAAAGGTTTGTTTAGCGTGAACTCAACAAGAACCGCGACAACCTATATTCCGCTAAAAAACAAAAGCCCAAACCCTGTCGTTGTTCAAAAAATTGTGCAGTGCGAAGACGCTAAAATAATTTTAGGAACAAATCAAGGTATATACGAATATTCTATTTTAACACAAAAATCAGAACCAAAATTCCAGAAATTAGAGGAAGAATATGGTTTTATGGGCGTTTCAGACGTTTATTTGTCGGATAAAAACAAGTGGTTTATAGGAACCACCAATAAGGGTTTGTTTACCATTTCCGAGGATGGAAGTGTTTTTAATAGTACGGAAGATATATTTCAGAAACGCGCTTTATTATTTAATGATATTAACCTGCTTTTTTACGATAAATCTGGCACATTTTGGATTGGAACAGAAAGAGGCTTGGCAAGTTTTGATCCTAATAATCAAGGGTTTTTTGGTGTTGGACCAAGTGGAAATATGGAACATGGAATTCCAACTCCCAACGTATGGTGCTTTGCCGAAGATGCAGCTGCGAAATGTGTGTATATAGGAACGGATATCGG
>B570J29591_1000091_pt1 | contig 13045 bp, 5 predicted proteins | sample LakMenE22Apr09ns_FD_29591 | JGI IMG/M metagenome (IMG submission 29591) | reverse complement strand
GTAGTCGCTACTACCTACACTGGTGGAAGTTTGAGTTTAAGTGGAGCTGTTACTGCAGTCACGGGTACAATTGGTACATTTGTTGCAACAACTAGTTCTACCGGCACTGCAGTCGCTACTACCTATACTGGTGGAAGTATGAGTTTAAGTGGTAATTTATCCATCGGTGGAACTATTACAACTGTGAACATTACCACAACAAACATTAGCCAAACAAATGTCTCTGCTGGTACCATTTCAGCTACAAATTCTACTATAACAAATATTGTCGGAACAAATGTATCAACTGGAAATACTATAATTTCATCTAATGTGGCTGGTGGGCAAACTTTATTAACATTAGTTCAACCAAATTTAAATAATGATACAACTAATCTTTATATAGGACAAGGGGTTACTCCGGGTGGGCCTTATAAAAATTCAGGATATTTATCATTTGGTTATTATGGTAATGGGAATACGGGTAATAGTTTAACTATGGGGTTTTATGGTGGTTTTGGACCATCATTATCATTGGTTAATCCAAGTGGTGCAAATGGAACAGGTACAATTAATTTAAATGGTTTATCTACTCTTACAAATGCAACTGCAACTAATGTTTCTACTGGAACTTTAAATGCTAGTACAGGTATTACAGCTGCAAGTGCTCAAATAACAAATGAAAATGTAACCACTAGTACTATTGCTACTCTTAGAGTTTCAAGTAATTTATTAGCACTTGGAAATTCAAATACACTTGGAAATCTTTACACTACCGGTGGAAATGTAGGTATTGGTACGAGTAGTCCTTTGACAAAACTGGATGTTCGAGGTGATATTGTAATACCAATGGGTAATAAACTTACAATAAGCCCAAATGATAATTTTATTTATTCTGGAAATGTAGTCGGGCATTATTCCTTATCTTGGATAGTTGATCCAGCAGAAGTAGGTGGTGGTATGTCCTATCTTTCAGGATATGGAGGTATAAGACTTTTTACAAATGGTGCCCCACGAGTCAATATTCTTAGTAATGGTAATGTAGGTATAGGTACAGCAAATCCAGCAGTACCACTTCACGTATCTAATAGTACTGGAAATACTATGAGGCTTCAAAATGCTAGTTCTACAAGTAATGCATGTTTAGAACTACAGAATGATAATTCTACATCTTTTATAGGACTAGGTAGTTCAGCATATGGAGGTACATTACAAAACAATTTATTCCTTCAAAGTCCTAAAAGTACTTTATTTAATGTAAATGGGGGTACTACAGCAATATTTATAAACACATCTGGTAATGTAGGTATTGGTACAACTAGTCCAGGTTATACTTTAGATGTAAATGGAACAAGTAGATTAAATGGTGGTAGCGGTGGTACAACTTCTTCGTTATTATTTTCAGGTATAGATGATGGTGGTAATAATAGACTAGTATTTTCACATTCTTCAACATCACAATATCAAAAAATAGCTTTACAATCAATATCTCTAGGAGCACCCAATAGTGGACGTGCTAATTTTCATGTTCAAGTCAATACAGCTAACGATACGTCAAATGCATCTATTTCCGATACAAGATTATTTATTGATGGATTAACAGGAAATATAGGCATTGGTACAACTAATCCTAGTTTAGCTTTTCATGTAAAAGCTAGTAATGTAGGAGATACAATGATATTAGAAAATTCATCTGCTACAGGTTATGCTACTATGCAATTTAAAACACCTAGTCAAACTTTTTTTATAGGTTTGGGAGGTGCTAGTGAAGCTCAAAACTACCGTGATAAATTATACATTCTAAATACAAGTTTGAATGGTATAGTGTTAGATACAAATGGATATGTAGGTATCGGTACAAAAAGTCCTAGTGCATTGTTTCAAGTAAATACAAATAGTACAGTATTAATGCAGTTAAATACAGCAGGTAGGTTGTCAGTATTAGATGACGTGATAGCATTTGCAAGTTTTTCAGATAGTCGTTTAAAGACAGATATTGAAACAGTGTCAGAAATGGATGCTGTTGATGTAGTAAATGCATTACGTCCAGTGACATTCAAGTGGCGTGATACGATATCAAATATTGGTAAGCGAGGTGTATCAGATATAGGTTTTATAGCTCAAGAAGTAGAACAGATAGCACCATACACAGTAGAAGAATTCCAGGATATGGCTGATAATGTGGAGTACAAACGTATAAAACACGAGCGTTTATTACCATATTTAGTAGCATCTATACAACATTTAACACGAAGATTAAATGAAAAGTGTAATTGTTGTTGCAAATGTGATAAAACGGAATAAAATAAAATAAACGGGTATCGTATGTAATGTTAATTAATAGTGTATTAATTAATATTTGGTTTATTGGCCAAACTTTTTTTAACTTTTTATTGTAATAATGGCATCTAGACCAAAAAGATTTAATTATAATGTTCATAGTGATTTGGAGACAAATAATTTAAGTTTAGGTATTTCCAGTATGTTTTCTGGGTCTTTTTCAGCTAGTAACAATGTATCTCTCGCTACAAATGTTACAGGATTATCTTTTAATAATTTAACAACTCGTTTTTTTCAATGTCAAATAACAGTAACTATAACTAAAAGTATTGGGAGTAATTTATATGAATTGTTTACACTAGAAGGACATCAAACAGATTCTACGTGGAATTTATATGCTACTAGTTTGAGTGATATTACAGGTATTCAATTTAGTATAACAAGTACTGGTCAAGTGCAATATACATCTTCAAATGTGCCAAATTTTGTGAGTAGTACATTCAGATTTTCTGCAACTCAAATTGCAAATACTGGAAGTTATTCTACATTAAATACCGCTACACAAGAAACTTATATACTAAACTCTTTACAAATAACTAATACTGTGGGTAGTACAATAGGCACTGATCCTGGTGCACTATATGTCTTGGGAGGATCCACATTTGAAAAAATGATTAGTATAAGAACAACAGAGAATGCAGTAGGATTTGGTACAGGTGGAGGTTTATCTATTTATGGAGGTGCAGCCGTATCAAAAAATTTATTAGTAAATGGTAATATAGGAGTGGGTATTGGAAATCCTGTAAATAATTTAGACGTAACTGGTACAGGTAGAATAACAACAAGTTTAACAACTGGTGCAGTTTACGCTACAAATTCAACTGTTACAAATGCCGTTTCAACAAACATTACCACAGCAACCTTGAATGCTAGTACAGGTATTACAACCGCCACTGCACAAATAACAAATGCTAACGTAACAATCATTACAGCAGCAATCCTATTAAATACAAATGCTGTTTCAACAAACATTACCACAGCAACCTTGAATGCTAGTACAGGTATTACAACCGCCACTGCACAAATAACAAATGCTAACGTAACAATCATTACAGCAGCAACCCTATTAAATACAAATGCTGTTTCAACAAACATTACCACAGCAACCTTGAATGCGTCAAATGGTATTACAGCCGCGAGTGCACAAATAACAAATGCTAACGTAACAAGAATTACAGCAGCAACCCTATTAAATACAAATGCTGTTTCAACAAACATTACCACAGCAACTTTAAACGCTAGTACAGGCATTACAGCCGCGAGTGCACAAATCACTAATCTTAATGTTACAAGCATTACAGCATCAACCCTATTAAATACAAATGCTGTTTCAACAAACATTACCACAGCAACCTTGAATGCGTCAAATGGTATTACAGCTGCCAATGTGCAAATAACTAATCTTAACGTAACAAGCATTACAGCATCAACTTTGTTAAATACAAATACAATTACTACAGTAATTTCTGCTGGCACTGCTGTTGCAACAACTTATACTGGTGGATCGATGAGTTTAAGTGGTAATTTATCCATTGCTGGAACTCTTACAACTGTGAACATCACCACAACAAACATTAGTCAAACAAATGTATCCGCAGGAACAATAACAGCCACAAATCAAAATTCAACAAACATTACCACAGCAACCTTGAATGCTAGTACAGGCATTACAGCTGCCAGTGCACAAATTGCAAATGCTAATATAACAACACAAACTGTAGCAACTTTGTTAAATACAAATCAAAATTCAACGAACATTACTACAGCAACCTTGAATGCTAGTACAGGCATTACAGCTGCCATTGCACAAATTACAAATGCTAATATAACAACACAAACTGTAGGAACATCTAGAATTACCACAAGTTTATTAGCTTTAGGAAATTCAAATACTGTGGGTAACGTTTTTACTACAGGTGGAAATGTGGGTATAGGTATAACAAATCCAAGCGAATCTTTAAGTGTTAGTGGAAATATTCGTTTAGGACCAACAACTGATTCTGATGCTGATTATTATATTAAAAGTGCTGGGCAATTAACTATATCTGCAAATGATGCTTCCTCGCAAAACTCTATTTTTACATCCTTAACATTGAATTCTGGTGTATCACCAAATCAATCTATTATTAATTTAGCTGGTTCATCTATTTCTAAATATATAGCAATTAGTACAGCAAATACAGAAAGACTTCGTATCGATGCATCCGGAAACGTAGGTATAGGTACAACTAGTCCAGGTTATACTTTAGATATTAATGGTAATGGTAGATTTGTTAATGGTCTAACAATAGGTACAGGTCAACCAAGTATTTTTACTAATAGAACAATTACGTCTAATCCAAACTTTGGTCTAATTTACTGTGCAGATAGACCCGCAGCAGGAAACTTGGGAAGTCATTTGTTCTGCAATTCAGATACGTCAGTAGGATATGTAAGTATAAATTCTAGTTATACTTTAGATGTATATGGTACTGGTAGATTCAATGGTAAATTAACTATTACTGGAAGTTCTGGATTAACAGGATTTGACACAGCTGCAAATGACCAATATGCAGATATGAGAGTTATTAGAAATAGTACTAGTTCCATAGATAAAAATATGTATATTCAATACAATGCAGGTGCGACAAGTACATTATATTTATATTCAAATAATACAGAGACCATGACTTTAAGAAATACTTATGTAGGTATTGGAACAAATAATCCATTGAGTGCATTGCATGTAATGGGTGTTAAGGCAAGTGTTCCATCTGTAAGAGGTATTCATATGGGAGAAGGTGGTGTTAATGATTTTTCTATAGAAATTTGCGCAGCAAGTTCTGCAAATAATAGTTATATAGATTTTACATATCCCAATGTAGACTTTGGAGGTAGAATATTATATGGTCATTCGAATGATTCTATGTATTTATATACAGCTGGAACTGAACGTATAAAAATTGATTCAAGTGGTAATGTAGGTATAGGTACTACAAGTCCAGGGTATAGATTAGATGTAAATGGAGATATACGTGCTATAGGTTCTTGGCTAAGAACTACTGGACAAACTGGATTTTATAATGATACATATGGTAAAGGTATATATGTAAATGATGGTACATGGGTTAAAACATATCCAGATAGATCAGCATTTCTTTGTGGAACACTTAATTGTACTGATATTTATACAAATAATAATGGTATTGCTATAGGGAATGGTACTATTAATTTTAATAGTACTGGAGCTGGATTAAATTGGGGGAGTAATTATAGTCAGATTTATGATGATGGAGATCTTCGTATAAAAACAGATGATATTATGCATTTCTTTTGTTCTGGTTCAGAAGTAATTACTTTAGCTTCATCTGTTTCTACAATAAATACAAGAGTGAATATAAATCATAGTGCTTCAGAAAATGTTCAGCCACTTGGTGTATATGCCCCAAACATAGGAGGATATCAACCCTGGGTCACTACATTTTTGGGTAAAACAGAATCAACTAATTATGGTATAGCTGTACAAGGTTATTATTATGCAGGCTCTGGGAGTACATCTAATTATTATTTTATAGCATTTAATGGCAAAAATTATGAATCAGAAAGTTTTAAGGTATATCCTGGTGGTAGTATTGCAAAAACTAGTGGTACATTTGATATTATACATCCGGTAAAGGATGATCCTAAAAAAAGATTACTACACTCTTTTATTGAGGGTCCTCGATGTGATCTTATTTATAGAGGTTCTGTTCAACTTCAAAATGGTATTGCTAGTGTTAATATTGATAGTGACTGTGTACAAGAAGAAGATTGCGCAATGACACAAGGTACATTTGAAGCACTGTGTAAACATCCAGTATACTATTTACAAAATAATGATTCATTTGATCGTGTCAGAGCAACACTAACTAATAATATTCTTAATATTATTTGTGAAAATCAAAATAGTACAGACATTATTAATTGGATGGTTATAGGAGAACGTAAGGATTCCCATATTAAGAAATGGAATCATACTAATAGTAATGGTAGTCTTGTTACAGAATATACACAACAATAATTTACAATTTATAAACAACCCTAATTTTGATCTTTTTTGATCTTTTTTGATCTTTTTTGACTTACATAATTTGTTATATCTGATTCTAATTGTTTTTTGTCACTTTTGCTGTTTATAAAAAAGATGTAGTATCTTATCATCTGCAATTCATTTTAAAACCCAAGTAAATATAATTTTTTATAGTTTGATTTTAGTATTTTATAATGGGTTTATTGGATAAACTTTTTTTAACTATTTATTGTAATAATAATGACATCTAGGTCTAAAAAATATAATTACAATATTAGTGCATCTGGTAATTTTGTGACAAACAATTTAAATTTAGGTGTGTCTAATATGTTTTCTGGGTCTTTCTCAGCTAGTAACAATGTATCTTCCCCTACAAATGTTACAGGATTATCTTTTAATAATTCAACAACTCGTTATTTTAATTGTCAGTTAACCGTGTCCATAGCTAAAACAAGTGGTGGTAATTTATATGAACTATTTACATTAGAAGCTAATCAATCAGAAACAGGATGGGAATTATATGAAACTACAATAAGTGATATAACCGGAGTACAATTTAATATAACAAGTAGTGGCCAAGTTCAATATACATCAACTAATGTTTCAAATTTTATAAGTAGCACATTCAGATATAGTGTAACACAAATAACAACAACTGGAACCTATTCTAATTTAACGACTGGTACTCAAGGTACATATGTATTAAACTCTATACAATTAACTAACACAGTTGGTAGTATAATAGGAACTGATCCTGGTGCGTTTTATGTAATGGGTGGGTCTACATTTGATAAAATGATTAGCATAAGAACAACAAATAATGCTGTAGGATTTGGTACAGGTGGTGCGTTATCCGTTTATGGAGGCGCAGCTATATCAAAAAATTTATTAGTAAATGGTAACATAGGTATAGGTACTGTAAATCCTGTAAATAATTTAGATGTAACAGGTACAGCTAGAATTACTACAAGTTTGTTGGCTTTAGGAAATTCAAACACACTAGGTAATATCTTTACTACCTATGGTAATGTTGGTATAGGTACAACTGCACCATCAGGTATGTTACATTTAAATGGTTCTGCTTTATTTACAAGTTCAGGAAATTTAACATGTACAGGAGATATAATTTCATTTGGAAATTTATCAGATAGACGATTAAAAACAGATATAGAAGATTTACAAAGTATTGATGCAATAAACGTAGTAAATACACTACGACCTGTAAAATTTAAATGGAACGATTTAATTTCGAATATTGAAAAGAGAGGATCTGATGATATAGGTTTTATAGCACAAGAAGTGGAAGCCATAGCGCCTTGTGCTGTAGATGATTTTACTGATATTAGTAATAATAAACAGTACAAATGTATAAAATATGAACGTTTGTTACCTTATTTAGTTGGATCTATTCAAGATTTAACACGAGAATTACAAACGACAAAGGTCGGATTACAAAAGACGAATGAAGAATTACAAAAGACGAATGAAGAATTACAAAAGACGAATGAAGAATTACAAATACTAAAAACATTTATAAGATCAAAGTTTTCAGATGAAATTTAATAAAAAATGGTAAATTAACTAAAACAAATTAATTTACAAAAAGTTGATTTCGTTCCAAATCCTTTCAAATGTTTGCATGTATTCTGTAAAATATTCTGTTGTGTAATTGGTGTAATTATCTATTGTATCTTCTGCTCGTTTTAATAAATCAGTATATTGAGCATATTTAACTGGATTGTTTAATATACTTTTCTCACTAGCATTGGATAATTGACTTTCAGTTATTGATCGTCTTGATTTTACAGTGTTTGACAATTCAATTTTGGCTAAAATTAGATTAGAAAGTTCCATATCAACCATTTTATCAGTATCATCAGAATAAACATATGAATTAATAACATTATTACTGTTTTTCTTTGTTAAATAATTATCAAATGTAACAGACATTTCTGTATTATTATCCATGTTTCTAGCTGTTACAATTAAAATACTATCTGATGTTATATCAAATGTGATTTGAATAGTCTCTTTTTCTATTTTTGACCTGTTAATGTAGAAAGTACCTAATTTTAGGTTATCTTTAACAAAACGTCGTTCGCCTTGGTAAACTTCAATATCAATTGTTTCTTCGGAATCTGTTGTTACAAAAGTTTCAGTATGACTACACGGAATCATTGTATTTTTTGATATAATAGGAGTCATTATATCTCCAACTGTTCGAATCCCTAGTGACATGGATATAGTATCTATAATAGTAACATCAAACGTTTTATTAACTTTTGTATTTAATAAATATCCTTGATATGCTGCTCCAATACTAACTGTATAGTCAGGATTTGATTCCGTTGTATCTATTTTTTTTGATAGATATTTATTAATAATTTGTGTTATTTTGGGAGTACGTGTTGTTCCACCTACTAATACAACTTTATCAATATCTTGATCATTTGATATTTCGAGTAACAAGTTCCTAAACGAGCTAAACCAACTTTCATTTATTGTTTCTAAAATATTCCTAGATACATTTATAATGTAATCTTGATCACAAATATCCAAGACAACAGTATCTGACATTTTATAGGTCAAATTTTGTTTACAAGTTTCACTTGCTGTTTTCACACGTTTTGTAATTTTTGATGTCATATTACATTTAATTTTTGATAGTATATATGTTGTTAAATTATCAGTTAGATCTTCACCTCCAAGAAACTGATTTCCTGTAGTATTTATTACTTCAAAATACATATTTGAATAATCTGCTTCCAATAATGTAAAATCTGTTGTACCACCACCACAATCTACGACTAGTACTTTTTCACAATCATCACTTTCTGTATTACATTGTTTTGTATTACATTGTTTTGTAGTAAGTGTATATGCAATTGTTGCTGCCGTAGGTTCATTTAAAATTCTTATTGGATTATATCCGATATTTTTGAGGATTTGTTTTAACAGTATACGTTGATTGTTTGTAAATTTTACTGGAACTGTTATTACAATATCATTACTAGCATCATTGACAATTGATTTTGTTGTAGTTAATAACCAGTGTAAATACATTTCTGAAATATAGTGTGGTGTTAAACGGCGAATTTTATTATCGTGTTGTAACACAATACAACAATAATCTGATTCAGTGCATTTTTCAATATGTAATGTTTTAAAAAACGATTTTAAATTTGTATCTTTTGAAAATTCATCGAATGTTATTCCAAATAATCGTTTGATATTAGATATAAAAGTTCCAGGGTAATTTGATTGCGATTGTTGTAATGCCAGGTCCCCGTAAAGTATATCTTCTGATGTTGCATGGAAATATATACAAGTTGGTGTTGTGTATTTACCATATTCATTTTGGATAACTCGAAAATCTTTATCATTATGGATAATTGATATACAACTATTTGATGTTCCAAAATCAACGCCGAAAATTGTAGACATTATATTAATACGTATTTTTAAAACCCAATTTAAACTAATTGTCAAGTATTAAATTTAAAAATATTATATGATGTATAATTAAATATAAACACGGAATGAGTTTAAAAAAAACACATAAGAAATCACAATGTGTATTAAAGGTATACGATATTTTTGAAGGGATAGCCCAATATTTGAGTATAGAAGACGTAATATCATTATTATTAACAAATACAGAATATTATAAAATTTATACAAACAACAAGGATTATTGTGACATATTATTTATACGAAAAGTATTAAAGTCATTTCATATAAATATACTTGATAAAAGTATATTATATACAGATAAAACTAGAAAGGGGGGGATTTTATTAAAAATGTACTGGTATTTTAAAAGACATGTTACGGCAAGTACAGTAGATTTTTTAATATATATGATAGATAATGATATTAGTGATAAATGTTTGTTCCGTTTATTTGTATCAAATTGTAATTATAAAAATGGGGGGATGACTCGTGTAGATGATACAAGAGTGATTAATTACAGTGACACATATACCTTATTTTCAAACGTTATATCATTTGATGATATGAAATATTTATTAGTTTATGGAAATGAAGACTTTGTAGATATAATTTTGGAATTTTTTACAATACCGGTTGTTTTGATATCGTATGTTATGCAAAAAATTTTAATGAAAAGTGTTATTTCTTATAAAGTTGATAATAGTAGCCTAATAAAATTTACAAAGTATTTATTTACAAAGCATTGTTATAGTGGTTTTTTAGAAGCGGATGGTGTTTATATTCATTCTATAATAACACTGTTGGTAAAATATAAGAGGACAATTGTATTAAAATATTTTTTAGAAAAAAAAAAGAAGTATTTGACAAGAACGAGTGGTTTGGATTATCAATATTTGGTGAATAAATGTATAGAGATGGAAGATCGTACGCATTTAAAAATGTTGTTAAAACAAATAGAGTTTGATAATAAACGATTTGTTAATAAAAGTTTTGTTATTATAAATACTCATCAAATAATAGAACACTGTAAAAATGCTCGATTCGATTACGTGTGTTATTTAGTAGAAAATTGTTTAGGTAGTACAATAAATACTGGATTATACATAGATAGTATATGCCAGGGTATTGAATTATTAATTTTATCTAAATGTCATGGTTATTTATTAAAATTTGAAAATCTCAAGAGATATATAAATTCAGAAAACTTGGAAACGATTAACAAAACGATAGGGGATGTATATAATTCTAATAATACACCATTAAACAAAAGAATTTACATTTGACAAAGTAAGTTACTTTTTATAAAAAAAATGAATAATTATATCCTTTTTATAAAATATAAAGTTTGTGAAAATGACAATAAATTTAATTGCAAGTGTAGTTAATTATAAGTCTCGTTTAGCAATTGGTAGAAATGGAAATTTGTTAGTAAAAATATCAGAGGATCTACGATATTTTCGTAATATAACATCCGATAGATTATCAAATGATTCACATTTAGACAAAAATGTTGTATTAATGGGTAGAAAAACTTGGTTTTCTATTCCACGAGAAAACAGGCCATTAAAAAATAGATTAAATTTGGTTTTGACAAGGGATAAAGATTTGTTAAAGTTGTCACCTTATCCAAAAAAGTCATTGTTTACTAAATGTAAAACAACTTTTGATAAATCTGTTTACTTTATTACATATGAACAATTCTTGGAATTTTACGAAAAGACTAATGCTAATGTGTTTGTGATTGGTGGTAGTGAAATTTATAATACATTTTTAAATTCTACAACGTTAAAACCTAGTAATGTATTTTTAACTGAAGTTTTAGGATATAAACCAGAAATAGGTCTTGAACCAGATACATTTATGGAACCATTAGATCAAAGTTATAGATTAATTGGAATTTCTGATAAGAATTATCAAAATGATTTGACATTTAGATTTTTAGAATACAGATGTTATGGAAATTATGTGACGGATGAAACAAAGTATTTGGATACATTAAGAAAAATTTTAGCTAGTGGGAATAGTAGGGTAGATAGAACAGGAGTTGGAACTATCAGTATATTTGGAGATCAAATATCATTTGATATTTCTCAATCAATTCCTCTTTTTACGACAAAAAGAGTTCCTTGGAAAAGTTGTATTGAAGAGTTGTTGTGGTTTATGAGGGGTGATACAGATGCAAAAATTTTACAACGTAAAGGTATTCGTATTTGGGATGGAAATACATCAAGAGACTTTTTGGATGATAGGGGTTTACATCATTATGATACAGGTATTTTAGGTCCTGGATATGGATGGCAATGGAGATTTTTTGGTGCAAAATATAGTCAAGCATTTGCAGATACATCAGAAATTGACAGGAGTAAAATTGGCGGTTTTGATCAATTGGCGTATGTTGAAAATGAATTGCAAACAAATCCATTTAGTAGAAGAATTATGATGTCATATTGGAATCCTACTGATTTTGATAAAACAGCTTTGCTTCCATGCCATTTTACATGCCAATTCTATGTAACAGAACGTAATGGTGAACGTTATTTGAGTTGTCATTTTGTGATGAGATCAAATGATTTATTTTTAGGAAATCCATTTAATATTTTTAGTTATGCGGTCTTGACTTATATTTTGGCAATGCGTTGTAATATGAAACCTGATAAACTTGTTTATAGTGTTGGAGATGTACATATCTATAAAAATCATTTAGAACAAGTTGCAGAACAATTAAGTAGATCACTTAGACCATTTCCCAAATTACGATTAAATTCAGAAGTTCGTACTAAATCAATTAGTGATATTACAATTGATCATTTTGATATTGTTGGTTATTTTCCACATCCTGCCATCAAAGCTCCTATGGCTGTATAATTGTTCGTTAAATTGAATAATAATACAAAATGATATGATTTAGAAGATTCTATAAAATAAATAGATTCTATAAATCAAATATACAAATTAATAAAAATGCGTTTTTGTTTGATTATTTAAAATTATTATTATTATTAAGATATTATAGGATGGCTAATTGTAAATACTCTGATTGTAAAAATAAAATTTCAAAGATTATTGGAAATTGTAAAAGTTGTAGTAAAAATTTTTGTTCTCAACATCGATATCCGGAAACACATAATTGTGTAAAACTCTTAGAATTTAAATTAAATAGTAAACAAGAGTTAATTAAAAAATTACAAGATAATGCAGTACAAGTTAACAAATTAATGAAAATTT
>B570J29591_1000085_pt1 | contig 13472 bp, 11 predicted proteins | sample LakMenE22Apr09ns_FD_29591 | JGI IMG/M metagenome (IMG submission 29591) | reverse complement strand
CCCCGATTGATTGGTCTATCCCACATGCATGGAGCTTTGCGCCAATCGATGCCAGACAATTTCCAAGTATTGAATTAGCTCGCTACTGCGGTGAAAAAGGTGGGGGACTACCTGCAATTTTTAACGCTGCCAATGAGGTGGCAGTTGCTGCATTTATTGCAAAGAAGCTGGAATTTAGATCAATTGTGGAAGTCATTGCCTCTGTTGTGAAAGATCTTGAGAAAGATTCACCGAAGACTCTCAGAGATTTAGCCGATGTCAGTGCTCTAGAAGATGATGCGCGCACACGTGCACAAGCACATCTACTACGATTGGCCCCATAATGCAGATCATCGGAATTCTCGGTTTTGTTGTTGCTTTGCTTCTCTCTGTCATGATTCATGAGTTTGGCCATTACCTCACAGCCAAGCGCTATGGAATGAAGGTCAGTGAGTTCTTCTTAGGCTTTGGTACACGGATTTGGTCAACAAAACGCGGTGAAACTGAGTTTGGACTTAAAGCGATTCCTGCAGGTGGTTATTGCAAGATTGAAGGAATGACTCCGGGTGATGCAATGCCTGAAGGTGAAGAGTCACGTGCTTTCTATACTGCTAAGTCTTCACATAAGTTAATTGTGCTTGGCGCTGGTTCTTTCCTACATTTTGTTATTGGCTACATTCTTCTCTTTGTTTTATTTGCTGGCGTGGGTACCAATCAACTACTCCCAACAATTAATCAGGTAGTAAAGGGATCAGCGGCTCAATCTGCAGGCATCCTTGCTGGAGATGAAGTCCTAGCTATCAATGGCAAGCAAGTTGAAAATTGGTACAAGGATGTTCAAGTAATTCGTAACTCCAATGGCGCTCCTCTGACTTTATTAATTGAGCGTGGTGGAGAACAACTGATAATCACTGCTTCGGCAAAGCTGGAAACTATTGATGGCACAGAGCGCTTTGTTCTTGGAATCATTAATGATGTTGGGCTAAAGCGCTCTGACCTTGTTACATCGGTAAAGAACTCAGCGATTGTTACCAAGGATTTCTTAGTGCAAAGTGTTAAGTCACTCATTAATCTTCCATCAAAGATTCCTGCTTTGTGGGGACAGGCCGTGTCGGGGGAAACACGTGATCCCAACGGCTTAGTGGGCGTTGTTGGCGTTGCGCGCGTGTCTGGACAAGCAGTTGGAAGTGATGCACTTTCAATTACTGAGCGTCTATCTACATTTATATTAATTATTGCAAGCTTAAATATTTTCGTAGGTTTATTTAATTTATTGCCGATATTGCCACTCGATGGTGGACATATGGCCGTGGCTATTGCCGATGAGTTTCGTGCATTTATCGCACGCCTTCGTGGCCGAGCACGCCCAGCAGCAATTGATGTGACCTTGCTGACCCCAATAACCATGGTGGTCTTCGTAATTCTGGCAGCCCTTACGGTTCTGCTGCTGGTTGCAGACATTGTTAATCCAGTCATACTTAATCTTTAGCGCAACCAGCATTCTTACGGCACAATAGCGCCATGGTTGATTTAGGAATCCCAAGCGCACCACCTGCCACACTCAGTCCGCGTCGAAAGACGCGTCAGATGATGGTGGGCAAAGTNGGCGTTGGAAGTGATTTTCCAGTCAGCGTNCAATCAATGTGCACCACTCTTACAGCAGATGTGAATGCAACGTTGCANCAAATNGCNGAGTTAACCGCTTCNGGATGTCAGATNGTTCGNGTGGCAGTTCCAAGTCAAGATGATGCNGATGCATTNGCGCAGATTGCTAAGAAGTCACAGATTCCAGTTATTGCAGATATTCACTTTCAACCNAAATATATTTTTGCGGCAATTGATGCCGGNTGCGCAGCAGTNCGNGTAAATCCTGGCAACATCAAGCAATTTGATGACAAAGTAAAAGAGGTTGCCAAAGCTGCAGGAGATGCTGGAATTCCAATTCGCATNGGNGTTAANGCCGGTTCATTAGATCCACGCCTTCTTGCAAAATATGGAAAAGCAACACCTGAGGCATTAGCTGAATCAGCNNTATGGGAAGCATCGNTATTTGANGAACATGGTTTTTCAGATATTAAAATCTCNGTNAAACACCATGACCCAGTNANTATGGTCAATGCCTATCGCATTCTTGCTGCAAAGTGNGANTATCCATTGCACTTAGGTGTGACAGAGGCCGGTCCAATTTTCCAAGGAACAATTAAGTCAGCAACTGCNTTTGGAATTTTGNTAGCAGAAGGNATCGGCGACACCATTCGTGTTTCCCTTTCAGCCCCACCAGTTGAAGAAGTCAANGTNGGAATTTCAATTCTAGAATCACTTAATCTTCGTCAACGTAAACTAGAAATTGTTTCTTGTCCTTCATGTGGGCGTGCTCAAGTTGATGTGTATACATTGGCAGAAAAGGTTCAAGCAGGATTACAAGGTATGACTGTTCCTTTGCGCGTTGCTGTTATGGGCTGTGTTGTTAATGGTCCAGGAGAGGCACGTGAGGCAGATCTTGGAGTTGCATCAGGAAATGGCAAGGGCCAGATATTTGTTAAGGGCCAAGTTATTAAAACTGTTCCGGAAGCCCAAATCGTTGAAACTTTAATTGAAGAGGCGATGCGATTAGCCGAAGAAATGGAAGCCGCTGGCGTTGCTTCAGGGCAACCATCAGTTGATGTTCGATAGGCTCACTCCATGCTAAAAATGTCTACGCTCTTTTTGCGTACATTGCGTGATGACCCAGCAGATGCTGAAGTTGCAAGCCATCGCTTATTAGTAAGAGCGGGATATATTCGCCGTATTGCAGCTGGGATTTATTCCTGGCTACCCCTTGGTGTTATCACTCTTCGCAACGTTGAAAATGTTATTCGACAAGAGATGGATCAAGCCGGATTTCAAGAAGTTCATTTCCCAGCACTTTTGCCACGTGAGGCATATGAGGCAACTAATCGTTGGGAAGAGTACGGACCATCCCTATTTCGCCTTCAAGATCGACGCGGTGCAGATTATTTACTAGGACCAACACATGAAGAGATGTTTACCTTGATGGTTAAAGGTGAATATTCATCCTATAAAGATCTTCCGCTTTCTATCTATCAAATTCAAACTAAGTATCGCGATGAGGCACGCCCTCGCAGCGGAATCATCCGCGGGCGTGAGTTTGTGATGAAGGATTCTTATTCATTTGATATCGATGATGCAGGCTTAGAAACTTCCTATCAAAAGCACCGTGAGGCATATGTCAGTTGCTTTAATCGTCTAGGAATGAAATACAACATTGTTAAGGCTGTCTCAGGTGCTATGGGTGGATCTAAATCTGAAGAGTTCTTAGCTCCATGCCCAACCGGTGAAGACACATATGTTCTTTGTCCTAAGTGCGGCTTTGCTGCAAATGTTGAAGCGATGGTTACAAAAGTTCCAGCTGGCGATGCCTCTGCCACACCAGCCCTTGAAGTGTTGAACACACCAAACACACCAACTATTGATTCACTTGTTGAGCTCATGAACGCACAGTTTGGTGGGGGACATACCGCAGCTGATACTTTGAAAAACATTATGCTGATGGCCGATGGAAAGCCGCTAGCGGTTTTAGTTCCTGGTGATCGCGAAGTTGATTTGAAGCGTTTGCAAGAAAATCTTGGTGGAGTTCATGAACTTCGTGTATTTGAAGAGGCTGACTTTGCTAAACACCCTTCACTTGTTAAGGGATATATCGGACCACAGGATGCTGCAAAATCTGGAATTAAGGTTCTAGCTGATCCACGTGTGGCACCAGGAACGTCATGGATTAGCGGTGCAAATAAGAAGGATCACCACGCGCGTTATGTTGTTAATGGTCGTGACTTCACACCTGATGCTTACGTTGAAGCAGCTGAAGTTCGCGCTGGAGATAACTGCCCTGAGTGCAATACAGAAATCATTATTGATCGTGCTATTGAAATCGGTCATATTTTCCAACTTGGTCGCAAGTATGCAGAAGCGCTAAGCCTTACGGTCTTAGATCAGAACGGTAAATCCCAAGTAGTAACTATGGGTTCTTACGGTATTGGGGTTTCACGCGCAGTTGCAGCTATTGCTGAACAGACAAGTGATGAGATTGGGCTTAACTGGCCAGCAGAAATCGCACCAGCAAAAGTGCATATCGTTGCCACAGGCAAAGAAGATCTACCATTTGATACCGCCCTTGAAATTGGTCAAAAGTTAGAAGCTGCCGGCATTTCAGTGATGCTAGATGATCGCCGCGATGCAAGTGCTGGCGTTAAGTTTAAGGATGCTGAGCTGATAGGTAATCCAATTATTGTAGTTGTCGGTAAAGCGCTGGCTGAAGGTAAAGTCGAAGTCCGTGTTCGCAAGAGCGGGGATAAGAGTGAAGTTGTTGTTGCAGATGCAGTGTCAACAATTACCAAGTTACTAGCTTAGAAAAGTGTTTGCTGACTTAACCCTTGCTACGGGCCTCTTTCTCATCTCTGCCTCCTTTTTTGCAGGATTTGTTGATTCAATCGCAGGTGGTGGGGGATTAATCCAACTTCCAGCCTTACTCATTGGTTTGCCTAAAACAGATACAGTCACCGTTCTTGGAACAAATAAATTAGGCTCAGTCTTTGGTACTACAACAGCTGCCGCTCTTTATCGTCGCCAGATTAAGCCTGACATAAGAGTTCTTGCAGCGATGGCGTTGCCAGCATTTGTTGGTTCAGCTGCTGGGGCATCCCTTGCCTCTCGCATTCCTACGCAATCCATGCGTCCAATAGTTTTAGTTCTACTCATTGTTGTTGCCATATACACATGGCTTAAGCCAGATTTAGGGAAAATAGAGTTACTGCGCCATGCACCAAAGCAGCGAATCCAAATATCAATTGCAGCTGGATTAATCATCGGTTTCTATGATGGAATCTTTGGACCTGGCACAGGTTCATTCCTGATGTTGATCTTGGTGGTGTCTCTGGGATATGCCTTCATCACAGCATCTGCGATTGCTAAAGTTGTTAATGTTTCAACGAATGTTGGAGCTATCATAATTTTTGGTTTAAATGGCGCAATCATTTGGCAGCTCGGATTGATCCTGGGTGCAGCAAATGTCACCGGTGCCATCTTTGGTTCACGATTAGCAATCAAGGGTGGCTCAACCCTGGTCCGTAAGGTTTTCCTGATTGTTACGCTGGCCTTAATCCTCAAGGTAGGAATTGATACTTTCGCATCTTTCTAGTTACAATTGACCCACAACTTAATAAGAAAGCAGAAATACTCATGGCTCTTAAGGATTCATTGACCGAACTTCTCACCCCAGCTGTTGAAAACGCGGGATTTTTCTTAGAAGAAGTTCAAATACAAAAAGCCGGTAATCACAGCACGCTTATCTGTGTTGTTGATGGATTAAAACCTTTAAACATGGATGAAGTTACATCGGTATCACGCGTGATCTCAGAGCTTTTAGACAATGAAGCTTCACTGGGAGATAACCCGTTTACATTAGAAGTTACCTCACCTGGTGTTGATCGCCCACTTACTTTGCCTCGTCACTGGACTAAAAACCTCACTCGATTAATCAAGATGACGCTTAATGATGGAACCGTTCTGACAGCAAGGTTGGGTGAATTTAACGATACGCATGCCCAGTTAGTTGAAAATATCAAAGGGCGCATGAAAAACCATGAAATTGCATTTGCCGACATCAAGCGCGCGGTAGTTGAAATTGAATTTAATCGAAAGGATGACAACTATGCATGTTGAGATGTCAGCCCTAGTAGAGCTCACTAATGAAAAAGGCATTCCACTTGAGCAGTTGATTCAGGCAATTGAGGTCGGAGTACTTACTGCCTACAACCAGACTGATGAAGCCAAGCGCCATGCCCATGCTGTGCTTGATCGTGAGTCAGGTGAGATTCAGATTTTGATTCCTCAGTTCAATGAAATTGGCGAGAAAATCGGTGACGAGCAAGATATGCCTGAGGGTTTCTCTCGTGTTGCCACATCAACAGCTAGACAAGTGATTAAGATGAAGATGCGTGAGACAAATGACGCGTCAATCGTTGCAGAGTTCACAGCTAATGTTGGAGATGTTATCTCTGGTGTTGTTCAGCAAGGTAGAGATCCAAAAATGATTCTTGTGAACCTAGGTCGATTTGAAGGAAGAATTCCCCCACAGGAACAAGTACCGGGTGAGGTTTATAACCACGGTGATCGAATTAAGTGCTTTGTTGTTGAAGTAAAGCAAGGTCTTAAGGGACCAGAGATCATGTTATCTCGCAGCCACCCAGCACTTGTTAAGCAGTTATTTGCATTAGAAGTTCCTGAAATAAATGATCGCATCGTTGAAATCATGGCAGTTGCACGCGAAGCAGGTCATCGTACGAAGATTGCAGTTCGCTCTCACCGCGCTGGCGTGAGTCCTAAGGGTTCATTAATTGGTCCCATGGGTGCGCGTGCTCGTGCAGTGATGGATGAATTGCATGGAGAGAAAATCGATATTGTGGATTGGTCGGAAGATCCTGCAACATTTGTTGGACACTCACTTGCACCAGCCAAAGTTGCATCCGTGCAAATCACTGACCTTGCTGGACGCTCTGCCAAGGTGGTTGTGCCTGATTACCAACTCTCACTTGCCATTGGAAAAGATGGGCAAAATGCACGCTTAGCGGCCCGCTTAACTGGCTGGCGAATCGATATTCACCCAGACAATCCGATTGAGGCCTAAGGGCATTATGTAAAGGGGCCTCGGGTTCGATACCATGGGGCATTGCTTTAACCGAAGAAATGGATAAGAAAGATATGAAACTCAAATGAGCTCGCTAGAACTATGAGGTCGTACAACTAGGGCTTGCATGTGAAGTTTCATGCGGGCCAAGACAGGGGAAAAAGTGTCAAAGGTCCGCGTACACGAGTTAGCAAAGCAACTCGGTATGGAGAGCAAGGTCGTCCTTGCAAAGCTCCAAGAAATGGGCGAATTCGTCCGATCAGCATCATCGACAGTAGAAGCGCCAGTTGTGCGCAAGCTCATCGAGATGTATCCCGATGCAAAACCTGCAGAGGAAAAAAAGCCTGTCAAAAAGGCTGCAGCTAAAAAAGCCGCTGCAAAACCTAAGAGTGAAGTAACTGCTGAACAAGCAGCTGAGTTAGCTGCAGAACTTGGCGTTGATATCAACGCTCTTAAGGCACAACAGGAACGTGTTGAAGCGGCAAAAGCAGAGTCTGCAAAGACACATGCAGCTGAAGTATTTGCTGAAGAAAAATCTGAACTTCCAAAACCTGCACCACGTCCAGGTAATAATCCATTTTCAACTGGTGGAGCAGTTCCACGCCCACCACGTCCTGGTAATAATCCATTTTCAACTGGTGGCACAACACCACGTCCACCACAACGTCCGGGCGGTGCACCGCAACGTCCTGGAATGTCAGGACCTCGTCCAGGTTCAGTACGTCCAGGATTTGCTGCACGTCCACCAGGGGCTCGTCCACCAGCAGGTGCTGGTTTTCCTCCACGTACTGGAGCTCCTTCAACTGGTGCACCAGCATCTCCATATAAATCAAATGCAGGTGGAGCACCAGCAGGTGGTCCACANCGTCCAGGTGGCGGTCGTCCACCACAACGTGGCGGTGCAGGCGGAGCATTTGGAAAAAATGCNAGCAAGAAATCAGGACGTAAATCTAAATCTAGAAAAGCATTGCGCGATGAATTCGACAATATGCAGGCACCACAACTTGGTGGAGCAGTTGTTCCACACGGTGATGGCAAGACTCCTATTCGTATGCGTCGCGGTGCTTCATTGGCAGATTTCGCAGACAAGATCAATGCAGATCCAGCAGCGNTAGTTGCAGCGCTCTTTCACTTGGGTGAAATGGTTACNGCAACTCAATCTGTGGATGCTGATACTTTTGAAATTCTTGGTGTTCAACTGGGCTATGACATTCAAATTGTTAGCCCAGAAGATGAAGATCGTGAACTACTACAAGGCTTTGATATTGATTTAACTGACGAACTCAGTGATATCGATCCTGATATGTTGGTTGCACGNCCTCCAGTTGTGACCGTTATGGGTCACGTTGACCACGGTAAGACTTCGCTTTTGGATGCAATCCGAAAGAGTGAAGTAATGAAGTCAGAAGCTGGTGGAATTACACAGCACATNGGTGCTTATCAAATTCACCATGACCATAACGGAATTAATCGCGCAATTACATTTATTGATACACCAGGTCACGAGGCTTTCACAGCTATGCGTGCTCGCGGTGCCAAGGTAACTGACATTGCAGTTCTTGTAGTTGCTGCAGATGATGGAATCATGCCTCAGACAATTGAAGCGTTAAACCACGCTCAAGCAGCTGATGTTCCAATCGTTGTGGCCGTTAACAAGATGGATAAAGAGGGTGCGAACCCAGATAAGGTCCGTCAGCAGTTAACTGAGTACAACTTGATCGCAGAAGAGTACGGCGGAGAAACAATCTTCGTAAACGTCTCTGCAAAATCAGGCCAAGGTGTTCAAGATTTGATCGAATCAATTCTTCTTACCGCCGATGCAGCTATTGATCTGCGCGCTGTTGCAGATGATTCTGCTCGTGGTGTTGCCATTGAAGCTCACCTTGATCGTGGTCGTGGTCCAGTNACAACAGTTCTTGTTCAACGTGGAACTCTAAGAATTGGTGATCCAATTGTTGCCGGTGGCGCATTTGGTCGCGTTCGTGCGATGTTGGATGAAAATGGTGACGCTGTTGAAACAGCTGGTCCATCACGTCCAGTTCAGGTTCTTGGTTTCACATCTGTTCCAAGTGCTGGAGATACATTCTTAGTTGCCGATGAAGATCGCACAGCTCGTCAGATCGCTGAAAAGCGTCAAGCTGCAGAGCGAAATGCACAGCTTGCTAAGGCACGTAAGAAGGTCTCTCTTGAAGACTTTATGGAGCAATCCAAGATCACTACTCTTAACTTGATTCTTAAGGGTGACGTAAGTGGATCTGTGGAAGCTCTAGAAGAGGCATTGATGCAGCTCGATGTTGGCGCAGAAGTTGATCTTCGCGTTATTCACCGTGGTGTTGGTGCAATTACTAAGAGCGATATTACGTTGGCTTCAGCTTCAACTGCGGTAGTGATTGGCTTTAACGTTAAGCCAGAACCACAGACTGCAATCTTTGCTGATCAAGAAGGCGTTGAAGTTCGCTTCTACTCAGTTATCTACCAAGCAATTGAAGAAATTGAGCTCTCTCTTAAGGGTCTGCTCAAGCCAATCTATGAAGAAGCGATCATTGGTAACGCTGAAGTTCGTGAGATCTTCAAATCTTCTAAGGCTGGAAATATTGCTGGTTCACTTGTTAAGGATGGATCTATCCGTCGTAATGCAAAGGCACGTATTTTGCGTGGCGAAACCCTCATCCTGGATAACCTCACAATCGACTCACTTAAGCGCTTTAAAGATGATGCAACTGAAGTCAAAGAAGGCTTCGAGTGCGGAATTGGTCTTGGCAATATGAAGGATCTTCAAATTGGCGACACCATTCAAGTCTTTGAGATGCGCGAGAAAAAGCGGGTATAAAAATGGCAGCATCACACCGCAGCCAAAAGGTTGCAGACCGAATCAAAGTAATTGTGGCGCAGTTGCTTGAGACAAAGATCAAAGATCCACGTCTTGGTTTCGTCACGGTTACTGATGCACGCGTTACTGGAGATCTCCAACAAGCTTCGGTTTTCTATACCGTGCTAGGTGATATCGACCAACGTGCTGCAACAACTGCCGCACTTGAGAGTGCTAATGGTGCAATCAGGTCAGCACTTGGTCGTGAACTAGGTTTGCGAATCACACCAACGCTTGCTTTCTTTGAAGATGGTTTGCCAGAGAGTGCCAAAGCACTTGACTCATTGCTTACAAAAGTACATGAGCTAGATGCTGAAGTTGCTGCTCTTCGCGCTAATGCAACATATGCCGGGGGAGAAGATCCATATAAAGCCCCTCGCGTTATTGACGAGGACTAATCATCGAGCACGGATTTCTGGTTGTAGATAAAGAACCAGGTATGACAAGCCACGATGTTGTGGCTATTGCACGACGTGCACTTGGTACACGCAAAGTTGGCCATGCCGGCACGTTAGATCCGATGGCGACAGGCATTTTGGTTTTAGGTTTTAATAACGGCACACGTTTGCTTCAATACATCACCAATGGGGATAAAAGCTATGCAGCCACAGTTGTTCTAGGTGCTGCAACTGTCACAGATGATGTTGAAGGTGAAGTTATTTCACGCGGTGATGTTTCAGGTATTACTGATTCTCAAATCGAAACAGAGCTTGTGAAAATGCGTGGCACCATCATGCAACGTCCTAGTTCGGTTTCGGCTGTGAAAGTTGATGGTGAACGTGCCTATGATCGAGTTAGAGCAGGTGAAAGCGTTGAACTTGCTTCTCGTGAAGTCACGATTTCACAGTTAGATATCACAGCAATCCGCCGCATTGAAAACGCTATTGAAGTTGATATTGAAGTGACCTGTTCTGCCGGCACGTTTATTCGAGCTATAGCCCGAGATTGTGGTGATGCACTTGCAGTCGGGGGACACCTCAATGCATTGCGCCGCACGCGAGTTGCGGGCTTTGGTTTAGATAAGGCCATCTCCCTCACATCGCTTAAGGCGGGGGAGTTTGCAACGTTGCCTTTAGTTGATGTTGCACGGACAACATTTACTGCACGTGAGCTTGCACTTGAGGAAGTAAATGAACTCTCCTTTGGACGCCCACTGAGCCCAAATCCAGATGAAGCGATCTATGCAGCGATTTCTGGACAAGAGCTCATCGCGCTGTTGTGTAACAAGGATGCTTTAGCCAAGCCAATCGCCGTATTCGCAGCGGCTAACTAGGTCTGAGACAATATAAACATGAGCGTTGTAGTCATTGGGGTCTTTGATGGTGTCCATAAGGGACATCAAGAAGTGCTCAATCAAGCCAAAGCGATTGCTGGTGATGAAAAGATTATTGCGCTGACTTTTGATCCACACCCAACAACTGTTTTTGCACCAGATCGTGCTCCAACTTTGCTCACTATTTTGACTGATCGGATTGAGTTACTCAAGATTCACAATGCCGATCAAGTTGCCGTTATGAAGTTCACTCCGGAATTTGCAGCTATGTCACCTGAAGATTTCGTTAATCGCGTCCTTGTTGATCAGCTTGGTGCAACAAAGGTTGTGGTGGGTAAGAACTTTACCTATGGATCAAAGGCTGCCGGAAATGTTGATTCATTAAAGGCTCATTCTGGCTTTGAGACGATTGTTCTAGATCTTGAACCATCTGATGGTGAAGTTGTTTCTTCTACACGAATCCGCAAATTAATTGTTGAAGGCAATGTTGAACAAGCACGGGCGTTATTAACTAGACCTCATCGCTTAGATGGCATTGTGGTTCATGGCGAAAAGCGTGGCCGTGAGATCGGTTATCCCACTGCAAATCTGGGTGATCTTGAAAATCAAACAATTCCAGCCGATGGTGTGTATGCAGGATGGCTAACTGTTGGCATTGATAGATGGCCAGCTGCAATTTCAATTGGTACTAATCCAACTTTTGATGGTCATCGCGGCCGACAAGTTGAGGCATATGCCATTGATCAAGTCGGTTTAGAGCTCTATTCACAACGGGCAACAATTGAATTTGGTTGGCGATTACGTGAAACTTTAAAATTTGATGGTCTACAACCCTTGCTTGATCAGATGGCTAAAGACTGTGCAAAAGCCCGTGAATTAACCGAGCTTTAGGCTCAGGATTTCACCTTATTCGCCCCCGCTGGTAATCTTGCCCAGTCCAACGAGAAAGCGAGCTTTCGTGAGGCAAACCGAAAGCCCTCGTGATCAGAAACCAAGGAGTACTAAAGAATGGCACTAACACCAGAAGTAACGAAGCAAATTGTCGCGCAGTTCGGATCTACTCCTACTGACACGGGAAGTCCTGAAGCTCAGGTCGCTTTGCTATCTAAGCGCATTGAAGAAATCACATTACATCTAAAAACCAACCCACATGATCACCACAACCGTCGTGGTCTGTTGTTGCTAGTTGGTCGTCGTCGTCGCATTCTTCAATATCTTGCTAAGACAGATATCAACCGTTACCGCGTGATTATCGAGAAGCTCGGTATTCGCCGCTAATTAAGTAATACCTACACCACTTGAGGGCAAATGGTCCTCGGTAGTGGTTTCCGCACAAAATAATGTGCGTGAACTTCGATCGAAGATTCATTCTCCTTTAAGTGGGTAGTAACCACGATGTGACTTGCAATGAGTCGCGTCCATAGTAATAAAGGAGGACCCATGGAGGGTCAAGAGGTTCAGTCAGCCGTTGCAGTTATTGATAACGGAAAATTTGGAAAACGAGAGATTCGTTTTGAAACAGGTCGCCTAGCGCGCCAAGCAGCAGGAGCTGCTGCAGTATTTCTAGATGATCAAACAATGATCTTCTCAGCTACAACTGCATCAAAGACTCCTAAAGATCAATTTGATTTCTTTCCTTTAACAGTTGATGTTGAAGANAAGATGTATGCAGTTGGTCGTATNCCAGGATCATTCTTCCGTCGTGAAGGTCGTCCATCAGAAGATGCAATTCTTACTTGTCGTTTAATCGACCGTCCATTGCGTCCATCATTTGTTAAGGGACTTCGTAATGAAGTTCANATCGTTGTGACAGTAATGGCACTTGATCCAGACCACATGTATGACGTAATCGCGATTAATGCTGCTTCAATGTCAACACAACTTGCAGGTTTGCCTTTCTCTGGTCCAATCGGTGGCGTTCGCGTTGCNTTGATTGATGGNCAGTGGGTTGCATTCCCTAACCATTCACAGGTTGCAAACGCAGTCTTTGACATGGTTGTTGCTGGTCGCATTAGCGATGGCGATGTTGCAATCATGATGGTTGAAGCAGAAGCTACAACAAAGACAATTGAGCTCATCAAGGGCGGGGCACCAACTCCTAATGAGGAAGTTGTTGCACAAGGTCTAGATGCTGCAAAGCCATTTATCAAGATTCTCTGTGAAGCACAGTTAAAGCTTGCAAAGGTGGCGGCAAAGCCAACTGCTGAGTTCCCGGTCTTTCTTGATTACCAAGATGATGTATTTGCAGCTGTTGAAAAGGCCGCAAGTGCAGATCTTGNAAAGGCGCTAACAATTTCTGGTAAGCAAGAGCGCGAAACAAAGATTGATGAGATTTCTGCATCAACGAAGGAATCAGTTTCTGCTGCCTTTGAAGGCCGCGAGAAGGAAGTTCCTGCAGCGTTTCGTTCATTAACGAAGAAGCTTGTTCGTCAGCGCGTTTTGCGTGACAAGATCCGTATCGATGGACGCGGATTGCGCGATATCCGTGCACTATCTGCAGAGGTTGAAGTTATTCCTCGCGTTCACGGTTCAGCAATCTTTGAACGTGGAGAGACACAGATTCTTGGAATCACGACTCTTAACATGCTCAAGATGGAACAACAGCTAGATACGTTGAATCCTGAAAACCATAAGCGTTATATGCACAACTACAACTTCCCACCATATTC
>B570J29591_1000066_pt1 | contig 15091 bp, 30 predicted proteins | sample LakMenE22Apr09ns_FD_29591 | JGI IMG/M metagenome (IMG submission 29591) | reverse complement strand
ATATATGAATCAACAGCATCCATTAAAGCATAAATTTTATCAACCCATGGATTATCACCACGTCGAATAGCTGGATTAGAAGAGATTGCTTCAATTGCTTGTAAAGCTGAACCAGGACAAATTGGAATATCGTCTCCTGGGAAATCATAAGTAGATAATAATTCTCTTACTTCTAATTCTACTAATTCTAATAATTCATCATCATCTACTTGATCTTGCTTGTTTAAAAAGACAACAATATGTGGAACCCCAACTTGTCTTGCTAATAAAATGTGCTCTCTAGTTTGAGGCATTGGACCATCTGCAGCAGATACAACTAAGATAGCTCCATCCATTTGCGCTGCTCCAGTAATCATATTTTTTACATAATCAGCATGGCCTGGACAGTCTACGTGAGCATAATGACGATCTTTAGTTTGATACTCAACGTGTGCAGTATTAATCGTAATACCACGAGCACGTTCTTCAGGTGCCCCATCGATATCAGCATAAGCTTTATAAGTCGCGCCACCATCTAACGATAATGTTGCAGTAATTGCTGCTGTTAAAGTTGTTTTACCATGATCAACATGACCAATAGTACCAATATTAACATGCGGTTTTATACGTTCAAATTTTTCACGTGCCATTTNAAAAAATTCCTTTGAANTTTAATGTTTATAATAAAANTCTTTTTGCTTTTAGCGAAATTAAATANAATCGTTANTNANTAACTATTAATAACGGAAATGCGCAAATGCTTTATTAGCATCGGCCATTTTATGAGTTTCTTCTTTTTTCTTTATAGTATTACCTATATCGTTTGCNGTGTCAATAATTTCACTTGCTAGTTTAATTGACATTGTTCTTCCCACACGTTTTCTTGAATATTGAATAATCCANCGTAAAGCTAAGTTAGTTGCTCGAAAGCTACTCACTTCAATTGGAACTTGATAAGTTGAACCTCCAATTCGTCGAGCTTTTACTTCTACTACTGGGCTAGCGTTTCTAATCGCTTTTTCGAAAATTACTAATGGATCTTCATTTGTTTTCGATTTTATGATGTCGAAAGCCCCATTTACAATATTTTGGGCTAAATTTTTTTTACCTGCCTTTAAAATTCTTGTTACTAATAAACTAACTAAGTAACTATTATATGTAGGATCTGCTTTAGGAAATCGTTTTTTTGAAATATTTCGACGTGACATACTAATAATTATTTTTTAATAAATAGGTTTTAGTAAATACTAATTTTTAATTTTTAAATTAGTATTTATTTTTTAGGTTTTTTAACTCCATATTTTGATCGTCTTTGTGTTCGATTTTTAACACCTCCACTATCTAATGCACCTCTAACAATATGGTATCGAACACCAGGTAAATCTTTTACTCGGCCACCTCGAATTAAAACTACTGAATGTTCTTGTAAATTATGACCTTCACCTGGAATATATGCTGTTACTTCAAATCCAGATGTTAGTCGAACACGAGCAACTTTACGAATTGCTGAATTTGGTTTTTTGGGGGTTGTCGTATATACACGTGTACACACCCCGCGTCGTTGTGGNCAATTGACTAAAGCAGGTGATTTTGTTTTTTTATTAATTTGTATTCGTCTTAAACGAACTAATTGCTGAATAGTTGGCATTTATTTTAAAAAGTAATTAAGTAAATTAAAATTATTTTAATTGTTTTTTGTTTGTAATCCATATTTTTTCATAAATCTTTCTACACGTCCTTCACTATCTACAAGTGTTTGAGAATTAGTATAAAAAGGGTGATTTCCTAACCAAACGTCAAGTTGTAACTGGGGTTTGGTTGAACCAATCGAACAAAGAGTTTTTCCCTCACAAAGAACAGGAGCATTTGGGAACCAAGTCGGATGAATTTCAGGTTTTGGCATATTTCTAAATTTTTTAACGTTTTGAGTATTGTGATGCTTTTCTTGCTTTTCTTAAACCATATTTTTTACGTTCTTTAATACGGGCATCACGGCTTAAAAAACCAAATGGCTTTAAAATTAAACGATTTTCATTTTCCATTTTACAGATTAAACGTGCAACTCCTAATTTAATTGCATCAGTTTGACCAGTTAAACCACCACCTTTTACAATGGTTATAATATCAAATTGATTTTTTAAATTTAACTTCTCTAACGGTGACCAAATAGCATTCAAATAGTTTGTATTATATTGCAAATACTTTCACCAGAAACTTTATTAATAGTCACTTTTCCATCTCCTGGAACAAGAAAAACTCGTGCAACAGCACGTTTTCTTTTTCCAAGTCCAATTTTGTCTTTTTGAAAAACTGTATTCATAAATTTTTTTAGTCTGTTAATTAAAGTACTGTTAATAGTTTTGGATCTTGTGCGCCATGTGGATGTTGGTCACCTTGATAAACTTTTAACCGTTTTACTAAATGTTTTTTTGGAAATCCATTTGGTAACATATTAAAAACACAGTTTTCAATAATTCGTTTTGGTATTATATCTACTAATCTTTTTAAGGATGTACCAGGACGTCCTGGTTGATAAACATGGAATCGTTCTAATTCTCGATCAAGTTTTAAATGTTCGCTATTGATTAATATTACATAATCACCAACATCGACTGATGGGTGATAAATTGACTTAGATTTACCTGTTAATAATGGTATAATAGTGGATGATAATCGTCCTAATTGTTTATCTTTACAATCAATAAGATACCATTTTCTTTTATTATAATTTGTAGCTGGAATAAATGTTTTATTCATAAAATTAAAATTAAACTAAATAATTATTTTAAAACTATTCCTAATTTATTTTTAAGAGTAGCAAAAACTTCGTCGGCAGATTTTCGACCGAAGTTTTTTAATTCTAAAAGCTTTTCTGGAGAATATTCTAATAAATCTCCAATTGTATTAATTTGAGCTCTTTTTAGACAATTATAAGGGCGTACAGATAATTGTAATTCTTCAATAGCAATATGGGTATAAGGATCTATTGGTTTTACATGATTTTTTTCTTTTATTGTTTCTTTTTCTTTTTTAATTTTATGTTCACCAATAGACTTAAATAAGTCGATAATTAAATTAGATCCAGAAAAAATCGCCTGTTCGGGTGAAATACTTCCATTGGTCCAAACATCAATGAATAAACGTTCTTTTATATTATTTGAATTGTCATAAACATTTTCAACTTTAAAATCTACTTTTTGGACAGGCATAAAAATTGCATCAGTCTCTATAAAGTCTTCAAATTTATCAGAAAAAAGTTCATTAGCCAATCGATATTTCGTTCCAGATTCAATTTTAAATTCTATTTCTAATATATGTGAACTTGAAATTGTTGCAATATAATGATTAGGATTAATAATTTCTATTTCTGGAGGTAATTGAATTGAACTAGCTGTAATAACTGCTGGTCCATGCAATCTTAAACGTCCAAATTGTCTAGTAAAAGTGCCTGATTTTAAAATAATTCCTTTTAAATTTAATAAAATCTCAAGAATATCTTCACGAACACCTGGAATTAATGAAAACTCATCTTTTATACCAGCAATTCGAACACCCGTAATAGCCGTTCCTTGTAAATCTCCTAATAAAACTCGTCTTAATAAATTCCCAATTGTTATTCCTTGACCAGAACTAAGTGAATCGATTAAAAATTGACCATACATTGGGCCTGATTCAATTTTTTCCGATTTTAAACATTCCATTAATAAATTAGAACTATTGATAAAATTCTTTGTGGAATTCATAATTTATTTCTTTGATAAGTAAATAGACTTATACACGTCGGCGTTTTCTTGGTCGGCACCCATTATGGGGTACTGGAGTTATATCTTGTATAGAAAGAATTTCTANACCTGCACCTTCGATTGAACGAATAGCAGTTTCACGTCCTGAACCTTGNCCTTTTACTAAAATTTCAACAGTTTTTATACCTGTACTCAATGCTTCTAAAGCAGCTTTTTCTGCTGCGGTTTGGGCAGCAAAAGGAGTCCCTTTACGAGCACCTTTAAATCCCGAACTACCAGAAGACGCCCAAGAGATGGTATCGCCTGCTATATTTGTTATTGTTACAATAGTATTATTAAAAGTGGATTGGATATGAACAACACCTGTCCCAATATTACTTCTATTTTTTTTTACTGCCGGTTTTCGAATTTTTTGTGCCATAGTAAATTAATGTTTTTAATTAGTGTAACTGTCAANAAAAGAATATTATTTTTTCCTACCAGTNACAGTTTTTTTCGCCCCTCGACGTGAACGAGCATTTGTTCGTGTTCTNTGTCCTCGAACAGGTAAACTATTTCTATGTCGTTTTCCTCTGTGGCAATTTATTTCATTTAANCGTTTNATATTNAATCCATTAAAACGGCGTAAATCNCCTTCCAGTGCTAATTCAAAATTCTCTAAGATATTACGTAACACTACTGATTGTTCTGTAGTGATANCATCAGTTCTCGTTTCNGGATTAATCTCTGCTAATTGGANAATTTTTTTTGCAGATGTAAGACCAATCCCATGAATATACGTAAGTGCATATTCAATTCGTTTATTTTTTGGCAAATCGATACCTAGTAATCTTACCACTTACTTAACTCCTTTTAAATATTAACCTTGTCTCTGTTTATGTTTTGGATTTTGACAAATTACCATAATTTTTCCATGTCTTTTAATTACTCGACATTTATCACACATTTTTTTAACTGAAGGACGGACTTTCATTATAANTTTATAAATATTAAATTAATAAATAAACTTTTTACGTGATTTAATCAAATCTTTCATTATAAATATTAGAAAGAATGATACTTTTCATTTCACGTGAAATATCGAGAACAACCCCTACTAAAATTAATAATGATGTAGTCCCTAAACCATTGAAACTCGAAACATTTAAAATTCCTTCAACAATATTTGGAAGAGTTGCTAATATTGCTAGGATTATGGCTCCAAAAAATGTTACTCGTTTCATNACTTGTTTTAAATAAAATGTTGTTGCNAAACCAGGTCTTATACCTGGTATNCTCACAGCCATTTTTTGCAATTCTTGAGAAATATCTTTNGGGTTTAATACAATAGTTGAATAAAATGAACTAAAGATTAAAATTAATATAAAGTAACTAACCCAATAGATAATTTTTGATGANTTTAAAAAAATAGGAATAGTTAATAACGGGAATACTCCTAAATTNGTAATGTAATTTGGTAATACTAAAATAGCAGTTGTTAAGATTATAGGCATAACCCCTGCTTGATTAAAACGTAAAGGAATATAATTATTTGATTTAACTTTAGAAGCTAAGGACTGAGTTTGACCAAGCTGTTTTGAGGAAATTAAAGGTACAATTCGGGCACTTTCTTGTAACGTAATAATCCCAGATATTGCAATAAAAAATAAGAATGCTATCCCAAGCCCAGATACAGGGGTCAAATTTCCAGTATTTTCAGTTATTAATTTCTTACCCAAATTTGGTAAACTTGAAATTATATTTGTATAAATTAATAACGATGCGCCATTGCCTAAGCCATACTCAGTGATTAATTCACTTAACCATAAAACTATCATTGCACCTGTAGACAACCAAAGAATTATTTCAAAGGCTAATAATGGAGTCCAATCAAATAAAGCACGTTTTAAATAAAAAGCAATACTTGAACTTTGAATTAAGGCCCATCCAAAGGTAATTAAACGCGTTAATCTTGTAATTGCCCTTCGACCTTCACCTCCCCCTTCTTTTTGTAGTTTAGAAATACTTGGTATTAAACCAGTTATTAACTGGACCATAATAGAAGCATTTATATAAGGAAATATATTCAAAGTAAATAATCCAATTACAAATGTATCATTTCCTGAAAAAGTACTTACTAAATTTTTTGTAATTGGATGTTGTTGAATATAAAAGGCTAAGTGTCCATGATTAATACCAGGAATTGGAAGAAATGTTCCCATTCTAATAAATAGAAGTATTCCGACACTTAATAAAAGACGTTTTAATAAAATATCGTCTGTCTTTTTCATGTTCATTTTTATTAATTTAAAATTAAATTCCTTTTTATTTCTATGGCCTTTTAAATATTAATTTAAGTCACGTTTTTCTAAAACTTGTGCTTTAGTAGTTAAACTTTGTAATGCTACAATTGCTGTCCGTGCATTATTTAATAAATTATCTGAGCCTAATTGTTTTGCGATTACATTCTTAATCCCAGCAACTTCTAAAACCGTTCTAACTGCACCACCAGCAATAACACCGGAACCTTCTATAGAAGGTCGCATGATAATTTTACAAGCTCCCTTGTCACCTACTACACCATGTGGAATACTTAATGATTTTGTAATTGGAATTTTTATTAAATTTTTTCTTCCATCTGTTTTTGCTTTTTTAAAAGCATTAACAACATCTTCAGCTTTTCCAACGCCCACACCAACTTGTCCGTTTTCATCACCTATAACAACAACAGCACGAAAACTTAATTTTTTTCCACCTTTTGTTACTTTTGTTACACGACTAATTTTAATTAGCCGTTCAACAAATTTGTTATCATTTAAATTGTCATTACGGCGGCCCGTTTTTTTTAATTTATTAACTTGTTTTAACTCGGTACTCATAAAATTTATTATTTTTTAATTATTAGTTAAAATTGTAGGCCACCTGCTCGAGCACCATCTGCTAAAGCTTTTATTCGACCATGATATAAGTATGGACCTCGGTCAAAGACAATTTTTGTTATATTTTTTTTTCTGCTTAATTCTGCTAATTTTTGCCCCATAAGTCTTGAAGCATTACATGTCCGACCATTTTCACTATTAAGCTTAATATCTCTATCTAAAGTCGAACAAGAAACAAGAGTCTTTCGACGTTGTATCATCGATTATTTGTGCATAAATATTTTCGTTGGAACGAAAAACAGACAAACGTGGCCGCTCTACAGTTCCTTTGATTAACCCTCTTACACTTTCGCGTTTTAACTTTTTATATTTATCAGGTTTTAATTTCTTATTTTTATTTTTAAGTCTTAATAAAACTCTTTTCGAAAATTTCATAATATACTTTTTTTAGAACTTAGTAATTTTTATTTTTTACCAGATTTTCCAGCTTTACGTAATATTTTTTCACCTTTGTANAGTATTCCTTTTCCTTTATAAGGTTCAGGTGGACGCCATGCTCTTACTTTCGCTGCAAATAAGCCTAATTGTTCTTTATCGCATGCTTTTATATTAATAGTTGTATTTACAACAACTTCAACACTTACGCCATCTGGAATGTCTATATTAACAGGATGACTAAAACCTAAAGCTAATACAAGCAATTTTCCTTGAACACTAGCCCTATATCCTACACCCTGTAATGTAAGAGTTATAAGAAATTGTTCTGAAACACCTATAAGCATATTACTTATTAATGTTCTATATAAGCCATGTAAAGCTTTATTAGCTCGTGTTTCATTTTTTAAATTTATAATTAAATTACCATCTGTTTGTTCAACTCCAATAATTTCTGGAATCGTTCGTTCTAATGTTCCAAATGTTCCTTTTACTTTTAAAAGTGAGTTATTATTTGTAACATCTACAGCCATTGGTATTTTAATTGGTAATTTTCCGATTCGTGACATATTATATATTTTCTCCAATTACCAAATATAACATAAAACTTCACCACCAATCCCAAACTCTTTTGCTTTACTATTAGTCATTACTCCTTTCGAAGTTGAAAGAATAGCAACCCCTAAACCATCTAAGACACGGGGTAAAGTTTTTGAATCAGCATAAACCCGTAAACCAGGTTTACTAATTCGTTTAATTTTGTTAATAACTCTTTCTCTAGATTGACCTTTATATTTNAATGAAAGAAGTAAATATTGATAAAGATTTTCACTATAAATTTCAAAATTTTCAATAAACCCTTCTTCTTTCAGGATTGCAGCTATTGCTTTTGACATTTTTGTTGCTGGTATTTCAACAATTTGATGTTTCACCATATTTGCATTTCGTATCCGAGTTAACATATCTGCAATATTATCTGTGACCACTAGTAACTCCTTAATCTTCTTTTATTTATTCTTGTGACCAACGTTTACGACGTAAGGTTTTTTTCTTATCCCATACTTGATTAATTTCTCCAAAAGAAGAATATTTATCATAATACCCACAATCATTTAATGGGAATCGTAAAAATTTTAATAAGATCATACCATTTAAAACTCGATCAATTGTTTTAGAGCGAGATTTTGGTGTCGATGAATCTAAAACAAGCGTTATACTTAAACCTTGTATTTGATCTACATCATCATATTCAATTTCTGGNAAAATTAATTGTTCTTTTAAGGAAAAGGTATAATTACCAGCTTTATCAAAGCTTCTAACTGATAATCCACGAAAATCACGAATTTGTGCAAAAGTAAAAAAGATTAATTTAGTAAGAAAACTATACATTTTCTCGCCTCGTAATGTACTTGATAAGCCTAATTCCATATCTTCTCGAATTTTAAATCCGGCTACAGCTTTTTTTGCTCTTGTAATTAATGGTTTTTGACCCGTTATTCGGGTAAATTCAATAATACTTTTCTTTAAAATATTAGTATTTTGGGCAGCTAGACCTAAACCTCGATTAATACTAATTTTTTTAAGCTTTGGAATCGTATGGGGATTCGAAAATAATTCTGGATTACTTTTTCTTAATACAGAATGAATACCATTCTCATATTCTTTTTTTATATTTTCTAATAGACCATATAATTCTGCAATTTCTTCTAAGGAATGTTGACTACGCATATTCTTTATTTAAAATAATTTAAATTAATTTAACATTGGAATGATGAATTGGAGCTTCAAATTGTTTTATTTCTCCAACATCACTTTCAGTGTTTGGTTTCATATGTTTAAATTTCAGATTAATCCCTTTTACTAAAATTTTTCCAGTAGTACGATAAATTTTAGTAACTTCACCGACTTTGTTTTTATCGAAACCAGAAATAATTTTTACATTATCACCAATTTTAACATGTAGTTTTTTATCGTTTGACATTTATAAAACCTCCGGAGCTAGGGAAACAATTTTCGAATAATTCTTATCTCGAATTTCACGAGCAACAGGACCAAAGACACGTGTACCACGTGGATTATTTTCCATATTTACAATTACAGCTGCATTATCATCAAATCGAATATACATTCCATCCGCTCTACGAATAGTTTTAGATGTTCTTACTATAATCGCTCGAACAACATCTGATTTTTTAATTGGCATATTTGGAATAGCTTCTTTAACAACACCAATAATTGTATCGCCAATTTTTCCATATTTTCGGTTTCCACCTAATAGTCGAATACACATAATTTTTTTTGCACCTGTATTATCAGCTACAGTTAACATTGTTTGTGGATAAATCATAAAAAGATAATCTTAAGTAATTAACGATGATTTTGAAATAATTTTGGCTACTGACCAACGTTTTTTTTTACTAAGTGGTCGACATTCTCTAACTAAAACTTGATCACCAATATGACATTCACTCATTTCATCATGAGCCAAATATTTACGTGTTTTGATCATTGTCTTTGAATAAATGGGATGTGGATAACGGCTTTCAACTTTTACAACCACAGTTTTTTGCATTTTATTACTGACAACAATACCAATCTTTTCTTTTACAGGCATTTTAAAACTCCTTAAAACTTCTATTTAATTTTTTTATAAGGTTTTGGACCGAATCTTATCTTTTAAAAATCGAACTCTTTTAATATTTTTTGTTCAACTTCTATAACAGTTAGTAAGAACAGACTTGAGAATAGATAAGTAGAATAATTCTTACATGTGTAACTTCAAGATATAAATTTATAAAAGCCCAAATTAGATTTTTATTTTGTGAATTAATCTAGAAATTTACTTCTTAAAATAGTTTTTAATATCGCTACCTTTTTTTTCGTAGCTTTGATTTCATGAGGTTTAAATGGTTGGCGAGTAGCTTTTTTAAATCGCAAATCAAATAATACCTTTTCCGCCTCTTTCAGCTCTTTAATCAATTCTNGAGTCGACATTGACATGTTATCCTTACTGTTAGAGTTAGATATTTTCATATTTTATTAATTATCGTTTCTAATAATAAATTTTGTTTTGATTGGTAACTTATATGCTGCNAAATTAAAAGCAGCACGTGCAACTTCTTCTGGAACAGAACTAATTTCGAATAAAATCGTTCCAGGTTTTACTGTTGCAACCCAATAATCAACTGAACCTTTACCCGACCCCATCCGTGATTCTGCAGCACGTGCTGTCACAGTTTTATCAGGGAATATGCGAATCCATAAGGATGCACCACGTTTAGTATAACGACTAATGGTTCGTCGTGTTGCTTCAATTTGACGTGAAGTAATCCATGACGGCTCTAAAGCTTGTAATCCATATTTACCAAATGAAATTTCGTTTCCTCGAGTTGCTTTACCTCGCATTCTTCCACGATGGTATTTTCTATATTTTGTTCTTTTTGGACTTAACATAATGAAATTAGATTAATTAATAAATATATCTTTTCGGTTCTTGTTTGTTTTTATTATTTTTTTAATATTTCATTTTTAAATAGCCAGACTTTTACACCTAAAATNCCATAAATGGTATTTGCTTCTTTTGTAGCGTAGTCAATATCAGCTCTTAAAGTTTGTAGTGGAACTCGACCTTCTCGAATCCATTCAGTTCNAGCCATTTCTGCACCATTTAATCTNCCAGATATCTGAACTTTAATACCATTTACTTCGTTATCTTGAGCACATTTTAAGGCTTCACGGATCGCACGACGAAATGCAACACGATCCTCAAGTTGTTGAACCACAAGGTCTGCGATAAGAGAAGCATTTGAATTAACATTTTCAACTTCTATTACATTAATAGTAATTTGGCGATTATTAGGTATAAAATTTTTAATATTAGCTGCTAAAGTTTTAATCTCAGAACCATTATCTCCAACTAATATACCTGGTCTACCTGTCTCAATATTTAATTCAATTTGATCACCTAATCCATTTCTATTGATATAAATATTTGATATACTTGCGAATTTTGCTAATTTATTAAGATATGTTCTGATCTTATCATCTTCTTCTAATAAATTTGAATAATGTTTAAAATCCGCATACCAAGCTGATCGATGTTCTTGTGTAATACCTAAACGAAANCCCAAAGGATGTGTTTTTTGTCCCATAGAAAAAATCCTTAATTCTTATTTTCTTAACTAATTGATTTTACAACAACTGTAATATGACAAGTTGGTTTTAAAATCTTATAAGCTCGACCTTGGGCACGCGGTCGAATACGTTTTAGTTTTGGTCCTTCATCTGCAAAGATTTCTGAGATAATTAATTTTTTTTTATCTAAATTATAATTATTTTTTGCATTTGCTGCTACAGAATGAACTACCTGCCAAATAGGTGAACCAGCATCATAGGGTAAAAATTCCAATATCATCAATGCTTCTTGATAAGAACGGCCACGAATCTGATCCAAAACTTGTCTTACTTTGTGTGGGGATATCCGCACATATTTTGCTACTGCTTTTACTGATTGACCATTCGACATAATAGAGTTTCCTTAATAGTTTTTACATATGTTTGAGGTTTCTAAAGAATCTTTTTTAATGTTGAAATATTATTTTTTCTCTTGAGAAACGCTACTTCCGTAAGCTAATTTAATTGTTATATATTCACCTGGTTCTAGATTTTGGGATTTTTGACTCATAAATTTATTATGAGTTGAAACTTTATTTATATAAATTTCATAAATCCACATATCAAAAAAATTTATCGACAAATTATTTTGTAAAGAAATTACAATTGAATACAAAGCTTGTAAAAGAAAATCTCGTTCACTCGGATTGGATTTTAAGAGATAAGATATATCGTCGCGCACATAATAAAAATGTTTAAATTGAACATTTTGCAAAATTAATTTTGCAAGTGGAGATAACTTTTTTTCAGATTTAACATTAAAAGTTTTAATGTAGAAACTTTTTGGAAAATTTAATGTTAACTCTAATCGTGCCATGTTTAATTTTTCCTTAACGTTTCGTTTTTTTATCAGCTTTAATATGTGATTTAAATGTTCGTGTAGAAACAAACTCGCCTAGTTTATGGCCAACTAATTGGTCAGATATAAAAATTGGAACATGTTGTTTCCCATTATATACTGCGATTGTAAAACCGACCATATTAGGTAGAATAGTAGAACTACGTGACCAAGTTGTAATTATATCTTTTTTCCCCTCTGCGTTCATTTTATTAATTTTTTTTAATAAATGATAAGCAACAAAAGGTCCTTTTTTTAATGATCTTGACATGTTTGAGAATCTTATTAATAAATTTTTTTATAAATTGATTATGAACGTCGGCGAAGGATATAGGCGTTACTTAATTTTTTTGTTTTTCGTGTTTTTTTACCTAACGCCGGTTTACCCCATGGAGTCAACGGTCTAGTACGACCAATTGGAGTTCTACCTTCCCCACCCCCATGTGGGTGATCACAAGCATTCATAACTGAACCACGAACAGTTGGACGTTTTCCTAACCAACGTGTTCGACCAGCTTTACCACTTTGAACTAAAAATGCATCATTATTACTTACTTCACCAATTGTTCCAAAACATTCTTTACGAATCAATCTAATTTCTTTAGATGGTAAACGTAAAGTTACATAATTTCCTTCTTTGGCTAAAATTTTTGCTGATGTTCCCGCAGAACGAACAATTTGTCCTCCTCGATTTGGAATTAGTTCAATATTATGAACAGATGTTCCTAAAGGAATTTCTTCTAAGGGTAAAGTATTTCCAATATCTAATGAGATTCCTCTTCCAGACAAAATTGTGTCACCAACATTTAAGTTATTTGGATGTAGAATATAACGTTTTTCACCATCTTTAAAGTGTACTAATGCGATTCGGGCATTTCTATTTGGATCATATTCAATTGAATTGACAATAGCCGGTATATTATGTTTATTCCGTTTAAAATCAATTATTCTATATTGTTTTTTATGACCCCCACCTCTATGTCGTATAGTAATAACTCCTCTGTTATTTCTACCTTTATTTCGGTGATTCTTTTTAACTAAGCTTCTTTCTGGTTTATCCGTTGTTATTTCTGAAAAAGATGAAAGGGCTCTATTACGTGTCCCTGGTGTATATGATTTATAAAGACGAATACTCATAAACTTGATTAATTTATATAATTGTTAATTTTCTTCTGCAAATAAGTTTATTGTATCGCCTTCCGATAACGTTACAATGGCTTTTTTATAATGTGATTTCCAACCCAGATTTTGCCCATTCGTTTTTTCTTTTTTGGTAAATGAGCTGTATTAATTTTGATGACTTTAACATTGAATAAATATTCAATTGCAGCTTTAATTGTTGGTTTATCAGATTTAGGGTTTACAACAAAACTATACTGATTGTTAGCTAATAATCTTGTCGCTTTATCCGTAATAATTGGATACTTTATAATACTCATATTAGTATCATTAAGGGATGAAGAATTAATCACAATAAATCTCCTTTATATCATTGACTGCTAATGGTGTTAATAAAATTTGTTTTGCTTTTAATAAACTTAAACTATTCAAATTTGATGCAGAAATTAATTCAACAGTTTTTAAATTTTGAGTTGAAAATTTCAAAGAAGAAGTTTTTTTAGAAACGACTAATAAAATCTTTTGATTTAAATCTAAATTATAAGTTTTACAAAGTTCGCAAAAAACTTTCGTTTTAGGCTCATTAATTAATGATTCTAATTCACCAATTACTGAGATATTATTCCTTTTATTATATAACAAAGTCTGTAATGCTAAATTACGTTCTTTTTTATTTAATTTTAAACTAGTTGTTTTTGGTTTGGGACCAAAGGTAACACCCCCACCTCTCCATAATGGAGAACGGCTTGATCCTGCTCGGGCCCTACCAGTTCCTTTTTGTTGCCAAGGTTTTTTACCTCCCCCACGAACCTCACTTCTAGTTTTTGTTGATACAGTTCCCTGCTTTTGTGAAAGTTGATGTCTTAAAATATCTCTATGGATTAAATAATTTCCTGAATCCTCTAATATATTAAGTTTGAAATTATATTTGTCAGATGAGATTTGGCCATTTGAATCTAATGAATTATATTCGATACTTTTTTGAACAGTCATATAGTATTTTTTCTAATGTTCATTTATTTAATAATATTTTTTATGCATTATTTTGAGGGAACAATACTAAGTAAATTTCCAGGTTTCCCAGGAACAGCTCCTTTAACAACTAAAATATTCTCATCGTTATTTACTTGAACGATTTTTAATTTTTTAACGTTTGTCATTTTATTACCAAGTTGACCAGCCATTTTTTTACCTGGTAAAACACGTCCTGGTGATGTCCCCATACCAATTGACCCAGGAGCTCTATGATTCTTAGATCCATGAGTCATAGGACCTCTTGCAAAATTATAGCGTTTTTGAAGACCAGAAAAACCTTTTCCGATACTTTTCCCTGTAATATTGATTAACTGTCCTGCAACAAATGATTCAACATTTAGAACTTGTCCAACATTGAAATCAGCAGGATCATTCACACGAAATTCTTTTAAATATTTTAAAGGTTGAATATTTGACTTTTGTAAATGACCTAATTCAGGTTGAGTTAACGATTTTGTTTGTACGTTTCCATAACCAACCTGAATTGCATTATACCCATCATTTAATGTGGTTTTCACTTGTGTGATTATACAGGGACCAACTTTTAAAATAGTAACTGGAATAATATTCCCTGATTCATCAAAGATTTGGGTCATTCCAATTTTGTTTCCTAATAAACCTAAAGACACAATATTTTTCTCCAAAAAATACTTCTATATATATTAATAGTGATAGAACTTAGCTATATTAAAGTTATAAATAATTAGTTTGATAATTATAACTAGCAAACTATTTTATAACTCTAAAAAAATCAAAACCTTTTGTCCATAGAAGACATTTATACAGTATTATAATTAACTTATTAAGTATTACAACAATATTTATAAAATATTGAAACGTTAATCAAGGTAGAAGCTTAAAACGTATTTTAGTCAGTAAATGTACTTATTTATTTATCGGTATGGTGTATA
>B570J29591_1000042_pt1 | contig 21901 bp, 15 predicted proteins | sample LakMenE22Apr09ns_FD_29591 | JGI IMG/M metagenome (IMG submission 29591) | reverse complement strand
TGCTAATCCATCTGTTAATTCAGTATCTGTTGCGAAATTAGCAAAATTTATTAAAGAACCATTTTGATATAATGACGTTGAATTTATAGAACCATTAACATTTAACGTATATGTTAAATCGGTTGTATTCACACCTAATCTATTATTAACATTATCATATATTAATAAACTTGATGATTTAATAGAAGTTATATTACCTAATAATAATTGATTGTTTGGTAATATTGTAGTCCCTATACCTCCTCTTGAAACTGGTAAAATACCAGATGAAATATTTATAGCATCAATTTGAGTAATTGATGAACCAATTCCTAAAAGATTTGTCGATGCTGTTAAATTATTTTGTTTTAATTCTAATTGATTATTTATAGATAAATTTGAATCATTTATATAATTCAAAATTATATTTGAAGTATTATTGGTATAATTTGATGAATCTGTAAATGCTTTTTCGGCATTATTTAAATTTATTAAATTACTATTAAAAATGTTATTAAATGTATTAGATAATTGTTGAGATGTAGAATATATAGTCAAATCATATTTATTATAAATATTATTAAAATTTGCTGATATATTTGAAGAAGTATTTGAAGTATTAAAATTATTTGAAAATTGCCTTAATGCTGAATGATAATCAATATCTGGATTATTTTGAAATAAATTTATTTCATCTCTTAATAATGGAAATTGATTAAATAAAACATTCCATGTATTATTTTGTGTCATACTTATATTATTTTTATCATATATAAAAAATGATTAAATTTTTATAAATCATAAATAAAGAATGTTTTCAATTGGTGCGCATATTCCTCGTGAAAAAAATTTATTAGAAACTTTGAGAATTATTAAAAATGCGGATGGAAATTCTCTTCAAATATTCGTTTCTAATCCTCGTAGTGTTAATGTTGGAGAATATAATAAAAAGTTTTTAGGAGATCCCGAAGATATTCAATCATTTATTATTGATAATAATTTTAAATTAATTATTCATAGTCCTTATACTATTAATCTCGCATCTTCTACGATGATTAATAAGAGATTTATAAATTTAGAAGATTGTTATTGGATTAAAATCATCTTAAAAGAATTAGAAATCGCTCATATATTAGGAGCAATTGGATGTGTTATTCATACTGGTAAATCAACTAAACTTCCTATTAAAGATGCTTTAATAAATATGAAAAAAGGAATTGAATATATCTTAGAAGAAATTATTAAATATGGATGGTCTTCTAAATTAATTTTAGAAACCGCGTCTGGACAAGGAACAGAACTATTAAGTAATTATCAAGATTTCTTAAACTTCTATAATGAATTTGATAATAGATATAAGGATGTATTTAAAATTTGTATAGATACTTGTCATATTTGGGCAAAAGGATATGAGTTAAAAGAAGTATTTGATATAACTATGATGAATAATAATATTAATGATATTGCTTTAATTCATTTAAATAATAGTAAAAATCCTAAGGGAAGTCATTTAGATAGACATGATATTATTAATCAAGGATTTATTCATATTAATGATATTTATAAATTTGTGAAGAGTTTTAGAAGTGTTAATAAAAATATCATAATAATTTTAGAAACACCAACCCCTAATTTTAAATATGAATTTCATCAAATAAAAAAACATTCATAAATATTAGATTAAAATGACATTTTCAAAAAAAGCAGAATGTATTAGAAGAGTTATTAATAATAGTAGTAAAAATGATTTTTATAAATTTGATAATAAATCATTTAATGCCTTAAAAATTAAAGAATTTTTAGATATAAATTCTCCAAAATTAGCTCATCTAATTAAAAAAATTCAAGAATTAGACGATAATGATATGAAAAAATATGGTAAGAATTTTAAACATATCATCTATAGTGATTTAAGAAGTTCCATTGCTGGTATTAAATTAGTAGCATCTGTTTTTAAAGCTTATGGAATGAATAATATTTATAATGATAAATTAAAAATTAATATTCCAGATAGTGGTGAAAATTTTGCTCTCTTATCATCAGTCGCTATTTATAATAAACCATTTCCAGTAAAACTTCGTAATGAAATTCTTAAAATATTCAATGAAAGACCTGATAATATTTATGGTGAAAAAATTAGATTTTTATTAATTGACCAAGGTTTTAAAGAAGGTATTGATTGTTTCGATGTTAAATATATTCATCTTTTTGATGATTTAATTTCACCCGCTGATCAAAAACAAGCTATTGGAAGAGGAACCAGATTTTGTGGTCAAAAAGGATTAGAATTTAATCCAGAAATTGGTTGGCCTCTTCACGTCTTCAAATATAAATTAATTTTAAATGAGAGATTTAAAGATGAAAAAGATGCTTTTATGTTATTTATTAATGAAGAAAAAATAGATATTAAGAAATTATTTTTTGCCGCCGAATTAGAGAATATTTGTCGTTTCGGTGCTGTAGATTATGAAATTAATAAAGCTATTCATGAATTCGGGAATGAAAAAGAAGATAATTTAGATAAGAAGGAAGTTTTTGAAAAATTTGAAGGATTTCGTAATTTTGAAATTAAAGATATATATGAATCATTAGATAAAAATGAAAATGAAGATTTCGCTTTAATTAAAAAAGCTTATGGAAATTTCGGTGGAGAAATTAAAAAAAAGAAACGAGCTTTTATTGATATTAGAAAGGTTAAATCAATTGGAAAAGAATTGAAAAAGAAATTGGATTTTATTGAAATGCGTAAATATATTAGACGCTATTTTAATGATTTTAAATGGAAAAATCTTGAATTTAAAAATGGTTGTGTAAATAATGGAGATATCGTTAAAAGTCGTTTNGCTACTCTTAATAATAGTCAGCAATTTGTAAGNGAATATTTTAATTCTTCCAGTATTTATAAAGGTATCTTATTCTGGCATTCCGTTGGAACTGGTAAAACTTGTTCCGCTATNGCTACNGCTTCTAAATCATTTGAAAAAGATGGATATACTATTTTATGGATTACTAGACATACATTAAAACCTGATATTTGGAAAAATATGTATAATTTAATATGTTCTTCAACTATTCGAGAAAAAATTGAAAATGGTGTTAATATTCCCGAAAATATGAATGGTAATTATCTTAAATATCTTGATGGTCGTTGGGTTATGCCTATTTCTTATAAACAATTCTCAAATCTTGTCGCTGGTAAAAATGAATTTTATAAGGAATTAGTTAAGAGAAATGGTAAAGAAGATCCNTTAAAAAAGACATTAATTATTATTGACGAAGCTCATAAATTATTTGCCGAAGATACTCCAGCTGCCGAAAAGCCTGATATTANATTACTTAAAAATGCTATTTATAAATCTTATGAATATTCTAAAAATGATAGTTGTAAATTATTATTAATGACGGCTACACCATATACAAATGACCCAATACAATTATTTAAATTATTAAATCTTTTAAAAACAGATAATTATTTTCCAGAAAATTTTGAAGATTTTAAAGAAATGTATTTAGATGATAATTATAAATTTAGAAAAGAGAATGGAGAACATAAAAAATTCTTAGATAATATTACTGGTTATATTTCCTATCTTAATCGTGAAAAAGATGCGAGACAATTCGCATATCCCGTTATTTATAAAGAAGAAGTTTTAATGAGTTCTTCTAATAATAAATTAATTTTTGAAGTTTATAAAAATTTTATCGAAGATATCGATAAATATATTGAAATNGATTTAGATAAAACTAAAGAAATTCTTCTAGAATTTAAAGAANAATTAAAAGATGATAAAAAGAATTTGAAAAAGAATGATACGGATATTTCTCAAGAAGAAGCTTTATTTGATTGTATGAATGGTAAAAAGAAGAATGATTTAGAAGAAGATGACCCTTCCGTTAAAATCAAAAAGATGAATGATTACATTAAAGAAATGACCCAAATCATCAAAGATAAGGAAAAAGAAATGAAAAAGAAAAATAAAGAAGATTTTGAAATAATTGATAAGACTGAAGATTTCATAGAACATGAACTATTCTATCATATTGAAGCTATAATTAGTAATCATCAAGATGGTAAAGATATATTTAAATTAGGAGTAAGAATTCCTATAAATGAATTTGAAAATTTTGAAGAATTAGGTAAAGGTATTATTGATTTTGGAATAGATAATAGTGTTCTTATTAAAAATACTAAAAAGGAATGTATTATAGATGTTGAAAATATAAGATTTACTATCACCTTTAAAAAAGATAAGAAATTCGCTATTTATATCTTAACACCAACTATTATTACGAAATAATTATTTTTTTATTTAATAAAGAGATGTCTTTAACAGCACTTGCTCAAGCTTTTATTGTCGATTCTGATATTAATATTGGTTTAGGAACTCCTCCAACTCCTAATGTTCGTTTTACTATTAATAATTCTATTTCACCTAATTCTTGGAAAAGTTTGATATTAAAAAATAATAATAGTGATATTCTATCATTTGGAATTTATCAAATTGGTGGTGCTAATAATCCCTATATATCATCTATTGATAGAACAACTGAAAAATTTAATGATTTATATATAAATAATTTAGGTATTAATCAACAAAATTATATTGGAAATGTTGTAATTGCCGGAAAGACTACTATTGGNAATAATTCAAATAACGTTGCTAATGATTATATATTAGATGTTTTTTCTAAAACTAATAATAATATAGCACTTATTAGAAATTCTAATTTAGAATTGAGATTTACAGCAAATTCTAATATTAATATTTCCACGAATAATAATAATCTTAATATTAATTCCAGAACTTATATTAGCGATTTTATTTCAATAAATTCTAATAATTTTGTTCCTAATTCTAATGAAAGATTAATTGTTAATGGTATATCAGTTTTTAATAGTAATGTTATTATCAATGGTAGAATTTCTGGAAGTTTCATTTTAGATTCTGATACAAGTTTCAGTGAAAGAAATAAACTTCCAGCATCTTTTCTAAAAGTTCGAGCAAATTCTGGTTTATCCTGTAATGTTAATAATGAGATCTTCGTTAATATTAAGACTACTGATAGTGGATTAATATTAAATAATAACGAAATTAGTCTTAATCCAATAATACCTAATATTCAAACTTATGGAAAAATTGTTATTGGAAATATAACACCTGATGTTGCTAATTATTCATTTTATACAAATAGTAATAGTAAATTTAATAGTAATGTTATTATTGGTAGTAATCCTACATCTACATCTATTAATTTAAATGAATATATATTGAATATTAATGGTAATATGGGAATTACTGGGAATATATTTAATGCTTCCGATAGTAATTTGAAAAAAAATATTGAAACTTATCCAAATGCTTTAGATAAAATATTAAAATGTCGTGGTGTTTTATACGAATTTAAAGATGATTATACTAAAAATATTGGAGTAATTGCTCAAGAAATTGAAAAGATTATTCCAGAAATCGTTCAAACAACTTCGAACGGATTTAAAAATGTTAATTATCTAAGTTTTATTGGAATTATTATAGAAGCTATCAAAGATTTGAATAATAAAATTGAATTAATTAATAATGCTATTTAAAAACATATATATAATTTTTAAGTAGGAGTTAATATGAATAGTTATACCAATAACACAAAACAATTATATATTGAAAATATTGCTGTTGGTTTAGCTAATGTTAGCAATTTATATAAATTAGATATGTCTCTTAACGAATATCTCGTAGTAGGACAAAGAAATAATATTAATTTAACATCCAATACTTTAGATACTGAATATAATTTCCTTATCAATAATAATGGTGTAGGTATCAATGCTACACGAAGAGAAATGTTAAATACCAATGCTGGTCTTTATGTAAATAATAATATCATTTGTAAAGGAACTATTACTGCTAAATCAGTTAAATTCGAAAATCTAACATTAGATTCAAATTTAACTAGTCAAAAATTAAATGAATTAATTACTAAAGTTAATTCTAATCTCCTTTTTTTCGAAGGTTATCCTTATAATGATANTAAAAATGTTTATACNCCTTCTTATCTAACTATTGGAAATTATGCCTCCACATATTCCAANTCTCATCCCCTTAAGGTTATTGATAGTCCTAATGGTAAAGCTGAAAATATACAATTAGGTATTTATAATAATATTAATAATGACGAAGAACCAGCAAGATTAGCTATTGGTATGTTAGGTTTCAATCAATTTACACCAGCTAATATATCAACAACTGAAGGTATGGGATTAGAATTTCATATTTCAAAATCTTCAAAAAAAATAGAAGAATTATATTCAAATGGTTTAGGTATTCCTGAACATTCTAATATTTCCAATTATCCTCAAATGTCCATTGATTTAGATGGATGTATTAATATTAATAGAGAGAAATGTCATCATCAAATTATACATAATAATCAATTAAAAACTCCAAGATTATATGTTAATGGTTATGCTATTATCAGCAATATTATTACTTACGATTATTTTCATAAATCAAATCTTCATTTAGATGATATTTATATTAGAAAGAATGGTTTAACATTAGACGCAAATCAAATTAAAGGTGGTCATTTTATCAAAGATGTTTTCACCTTTAATTCTAATCTTAATATTGGAAGTAATTTAACAAACTCTTATAAATTAAATGTCTTCGGTTCTGGTGAATTTTCACAAAAAATTACTAGTGAAAGTTTAAAAACTTGTGAAACTATTATTAATGGTGTCGCTGAATTTAATAAAACAACCTTCTTTAATAATAACGTCATTTTTAATGATGATTTGACTATTAATAAAAGTATTAATGTTAGCAATGACCTTTATATAGATGGTTATAGAGTTAATACCTCCAATATCTCATTTGCTACCAATGGTCTTAATTTTGATTATGGATGTAATCTTGCTATTAGTGGAAGATTAGGAACAGGTATTCTTAATACTGATAATTATGATAATCAATTTAATATTATTAAGAGAAAACAAGAAAGATTTGAATTAAGTTTAGAAGATAAATCCGCATTAACTACTGATAATAGTAAGGCTTATATTGGTCATACGAAATTAAATAATTTATATGGAAATCTTGATAATAGTCTCGTTTTTCTAACACAGAAAAATATTAAATGGCATAATATTTATTTTTATGCTGGAAAAGATAAAGATGGTTGTGAAGGTTTTAAATGTCTTGTTCCTAATCTAGCTATTATGGAAAATAACAGAATTGGAATTAATACGAATATTCCAATGAGAACTCTTGATTTAATTGGAGATTTCGTCGCTAATGATTATTATATTCGCAAAAATAATCAAGAATATTCCGTTAATATTATCTATATCAATTCACAAAATTCATCTATCTTAAATGTTAAAAATCTTGATATAAATCTCGAAAATAAAGATTATCTTAATAAGAAAACATTAAATATTATTGGTGGTATTAATTCTTATGATGGTTATTTCGAAAATAACCTGAAAATCACCAATTTTAAAGATTATGGAAAAATGTCATCCGTCTTTAATCATATTGGTATTGGTATTAGTAATACTAATAATAATTATACTATCCCTCTTCAAATTAGAAATTTCAGTTCTAATATTAATAATAATTCAATTTTAAGAATTTATAGAGGAATTAGAGGAGGTGGTTTTAATAATAATGCTTTTTATTCTGGTATTGATTTTTGTGATTATGATATGCCTATTAAAACTCAAAATAGAAATAATTATAAATGGTTTATTTATAAAAATCATAGAAATGAAGAGAATAATACTGGAACTCTACAAATTGGTTATACCGATAATACTTATAACCCTACTCATAGTTGTATGAATTTCTTCTATAATCCAACTTATAAAAGATATTTTATTGATATTAATAATCCCGTCGTTAATCATAATTATGATTTTAATACTGCTGTTTCTATTAAAGGTAATGTTGAAATCGAAGGAAATCTTAATTTAAAAGGCAATTCATCATATATGATTAATGGTGTTATTATTGGTAATTTCTCTAATCAAGAAGTTCAATCCAATATTTTAAATAATAGTAATAATATTACTACCAATTATACAAATGATATTAATGATTTAAGTTTAATTGGTAATAAAATCGCAATATTTCCTAATAAAACTTCAATTATTGCTTATAAAGATGAATGGATTTTTAATAAACTTAATAATATTCAAACAGATAACTCTTTTAAAACACCTTTATTCATTTATAATAATAATGATTATTATGATGATGTTTTACCACCTGTTATAACCAAATTTTATAATAAATCTTTTAAAAATTTTGATGCCAGACCTGATATTGCTATTATTGAATTAGGTATATTAAGTGATTTTAATGATACTGGTGATATTAATAATAAAATTCAATTCAAATTAAAAGGTAATCATGATTTAACTATTTTTGAAATTAGTCCAAATAATAATTATCCATTCCTAACTTGTCTCAATTTTGATAATAAAAATCAATTAAATATTGGTAAAGCCGAATTTTATACAAGTAATCATATCAATTATGAAGATAGTTGTGTTAATATTTATGACGATTTTGATTATCTCTTGAAATTAACTAATAATCAAAAACCTGTAAGAATTGGTTTCGAAAATGAAATGAATAATTGGAAATTCGAAGTTAATAATGATTTCGTTTTCAATTATAATAATCAAGATTTATTAATTTTAAATAGTAATGATATTAATATCCCTTCTATTAAAGTTAAATCAAGCAAAAATAATCCATCTATTGAATGTTTGAATAATTATGATATTACTAATGACGATGATAATTCTTTTGTTATTGATAGTTATATAAAAACCCCCTTCAGTAATTTATTAATAACTTCCAATAAATATCATTTTGATTATTATGATGATAATTTTGATAATAATATTAGTTCATTTTCTTATGATTTTAATTCAAATGAATATCCTATAAAAGACGTTAATAATAATAATATTTATAATTATCATATTAATAATTCTAATTTAATTTTCAATAGTAATCTTATTATTGATTTTACCATTAATCTTAATAATATCGAATTAGATTATAGATATTTAGAAAGTATTCCAGTTTATATCGATAGTAATTCAATTGAATTGATACCTTCTTTAAGGTCTTATAATCCCAATTTAAAAGCAAAAATTACAAATTTCTCTATTATACCATTTGATTATGATATTGATGGAGTTAATTTAACTCTCAATTATAAAATTCCTCAAACATTAAATAATGAACTTTTGATAGCTAGTAAAATTACTCATAGCAATTTCTCCTCTAATTTCGAAAATAATTTATATAGTAATATAAATTTATTAACTTTCTTGAATGTTAAAGATAAACCATCTAATGATTATAAAATTAAAACTATTACAAATGATTTTATGGTTAATATAGATAATTATAATTATAATTATAATATTGTTAATAGTATTTATTATTATCCAGTCCCTAATATTAATATCACAGATGTTCAATTAGATTTTTCTTATAATTATAATTTGAGAAATGAAATTAATGTTCCATCTAATTTCTTTGATAATTATATGAATGCTTGTTCTATTGAAGGACAAGATGAAAAATCAATTATTATTAATAATAGTAATACTTTTTTGAAAAATAGTATTAATAGTGATATTCTTAATAATTATACAGATGCTACTTCTTTTAAGAAAAATATTAAAATTTCTTCAAATGTTGTTAAGAAAGTTTATCCAATCGAAATTAATAATATGGATATTACTACTATTGAATTAACATTCACTAAAAATGATTATTATGAAATTTATGATTTTGAAAATAATAATCCTGACTTCTTTTTACCTATTACTATAAATAAATTTCAACCTCATTTGGTTTTTAAAAATAAAATTAATTCTCAACTTAGTTCTCAACATAAAATGTTCAGTTATAATGATAATTATGAAATTCATTTAGATGATAAAAAATTAATTTCTATCGATAGTAATGGTTCATTAAATACTAATGGTAATATTGATATGAAAAATGTTATATTCGATGGTGATATTTTCTATAAAAATAATGGAATTTTAACTTCTATCACGAGTAATTTAACTCATATTGTTGGTAATAATTTTCATATTCAAAAAGATAATATTTCATTGAATAGTTCCAATATTTTCCTAAATCCTTCTATAATTAATAATGGTGGCGTTATTATCAATGGTAGTGATATTAATTCTTATAATAATCTTTTTCAAATAAATAATTATAATGGTAATGATGATTTTATTACCTTAAAATCAGTTAGTAATTCAGGATTTATTAATTTCTGGGGTATCGAAGATTTTTATAAAATTGGGGTTCAAAATGGCAATTTTGGTTTATGGCGTGGCAATTCACCATATTATAACTCTTTTTTACAATATACAGATGAAAGATTATATCCATCTAAATTATATGATACTTCTACTGATGAAACAACATCTTCTGGTGAATTCTTAAATGTTAGCCCAAATATTTATTATAAACAAGTTATTTCATTAAATAATAATGGTATTTCTTATGGAAGTGGTGATTATATTATTTATTCATCTTCCACATCAGGAACATATTATAAAATAAATTTGTTTAATAAAAATTTAAATAGTGATATCGGTGCTTTTTGGTATAATGGAAATTATAAATCTCCTGAAGGAGATTTTAATTCTTCGCATTTTATTAAAAGTGATTATTTAGGTGATTGGTTAATTATTAAATTACCTAAACCTATAATTCTAACTAGTTATAGATTTTTTAGTAGAAATGGAGTAGATAATAGAGCCCCTTCATTATTTCGTTTCTATGGTTCAATAGATGGTATTAATTTTACAGAAATTATAGAAGCATCAAATGATATTAATGAATTAACTAATTCTAATTATTCAAGTGGATTTTATGAAAAAAAATTAAATACATCTTTTAATAAATTGTATACATATATTGGATTTGTTGTTAATAAATTAGTTGGAGGAATAAATGGTTCTTATTATCCTTATTGGTTAAATATAGCAGAATTTCAAATATTTGGTAAGGAAGAAATTAATAATAGTCTTATTATTATCGATAAGAATAATGATATTAATATTAATGGTAATATAAAAACTATAAATAATTTCTCTATTAATGATATCACTACTTATAAATCTAATGATTATAAATTAAGAGTTTTTGGAAATATGAAAGTTGATGGTGTTGTTATGTCTTCATCTGATCGTCGCTTAAAAACTAATATTAATAAAATTGAAGGTGCTATGGATAAAATTGAACGTTTATCTGGTGTATTTTTTAATAAAATAGGGGACGATAAAAGACAATTAGGATTAATCGCTCAAGAGGTTAATGAAGTTATCGAAGAAGCTGTCTATAAAGATGAAAATGGGTATTTAAATATCGCTTATGGAAATTTGATGGGATTAATAATAGAAGGGATGAAGGAATTGAGAAATGAAATTAAAAATCTTAAATAAATAGAAATGTCATTAATAACTATCTTTTTAATTATTGCTGGTGTAATCATTCTTCTTTATATCTTAAATAATTATATGATTACTGAATGTTTTGATAATATTAATCCTGAATTAATTCGTAGCAACGCTTATAAACAAATTGAAATTATTAAAGATTATTATCAAAAATTAAAAGATTTATATAAGAAAGATAAAGCAGAAATTAGTGAAATACTTGATGCTAAAAGAAAAATTAAAGATGCTATTAATAATATAGATATCCTCTTAGTAAATTCTTATGATAGATATAAATTAAGTGATTTATATAATAATGAATTACTTCCTATTCTCGATAAACCTAAAGATATAACTTTTTTTGATATTATTGAGAATATGAAAGTTATTATTGACAATGGTCTTAATAATAGTTATTATAATCATAGAAATACCATTAAAGAAATAAGAAGAAATTTTAAAGAATTAAATGAAATTTATAAAGGAGTTTATATGGATCAGGTATTCACCTATATCGAAAAAAGAGATTTAATTGATAGTTTAACAAAAACTATTTATGATTTTCTTTTAAAAATCACTGATTATGATGATTTAAATTCAAGTGGTATTATTCTTATCTTAAATACTACTTTAAAAAGAGCTTATGAAACTAAAAATTTAACTGATATTAATTCTAATATTAGTTCTTTTGAACAAAAAATTAAAAAAATAGCTATAGCTTTAAATGTTGATGATGAAATTAAAGAGATTGATGTAATTCCTGCTAATACTGGAGATATGAGTATGAATGCTCCTGTTCAAATTACCAGTCCAACTACTAATATTTCAGTAACTACTATCAAAAATGATTTTAATAATATCTATAATTCTTTTGATTTAATTAATAAGATTTATGAAAATAATAAAGAATTGAAAGCTAGTCTAGAAACCCAAATAAAAACTTTAAATAATGTTATATATAATTCAATTAAAAACATTGCCAATTATGATAAAAATAATAAAAATTATTTTAATAATGTTAGTGTTATTAATAATGTTGTTATAAAACCTATTTTAGAAGCTGAATTAAGAAATGCTTATAAAATTGGTGATAAAAATAAAATAATTAGAGTTAAAAATCGTTTCTATGATGCTATTATAGAAATTAAAAATATTATTATTAGTAATTATGCTAAAACTTCTGTAAGCACTGATAAAAATAAATGTTTAAAAGAAATTATTAATGCTATTATTAATAATAGATTTCCTATCAAAGTTAATGAACTTAAAAATTGTGATAAATCAATCTTTAATGATAATAATTTAGTCATTTATCCTAAATTAGCCGTTTCTAAAAATGGTAAGAAATGGGACTTAGCAACCGATTTATATGATTTTAAAAAAACTGGTATCAATAATAATCCATATATCTATTCCTATAAATTAGCAGGAACTACCAATGATGGTAAAGATTGGAAATTTATTTCACCTTTGGAAAATTAAGAGATGATGGATCTCCTCCCATAAATCTAAAAATCTTCTTATATAAATTTGGATTATATGGACATTTATTTGCCTCAATATCATTAATCACAGATGATGGCAAATTCATTCTTTTTGCTAAATCTTTTTGACTAAATCCCTTCATTTGTCTCAATTGCTGAAGAGCAATAATTAAATCATTCGTCCAATATAATATCGTAGGTGGAGTCCCATCATATTCTTCAACTTTAGGTTTTGAAAATGATTGAGATGTTGCTTTTTTAACCCCCTTCTTATTTCCAATATCAACAGATGTCCAATCTTGATAAATACTCATATTAATATTATATCTATTTTTATATTTATATATTTTTTAATCGTCCAAAAGGATATAAACAATAGACCCCTTTTAAAAATTAAATAAATGACATCTAAAAAAATTGAAAAGGTAGTTGAAGCTTTTAAAACTTCTCTTAATTATGATAATGAATATTCTCTAAAAGACCTTTCAAAACTTCTTGAAGATAGTTATAAAACTATTTATGGTAAAGGTAAGAAAAAGACAGGTGAAAAGAAAGCTCCTAGTTCTTATAATATCTTTATTCGTGATGAAATCGCAAAAATTAAGGTAGAAAATCCAACCGGAGTTCCACCTAATGAATATATGCGAATTGCTGCCGAACGTTGGAAGGCTCATAAGGAAAGTCTTGAGGTTAAGTCTAAACTCGATGATACCAAGGCTTAATAGTAGTTTTTTATTCTTTTTCTTTTTCTATTAGTGTTAATAATAGATGGTTCTTTTACATTTTAGAACTGATAATTCTAATAATGAAATTATGGCAAAATTTGATAGTTTATATCAAGGATCATATATTCAATATTCAAATATAGAAGGTAATATTTATTTAGGAGGATTATCTAATAATAATATCAAATTTTTCAATTTTAATAATCCAGATGATAGAGGTCTAAGATATAAAGATAATACTATCTCGGTTGATAATATTAATTGTTTGAATTTGAAAAATAGAGATGTTAGAATTTTCCCTAATCCACAAACTCCTATTAGTCATTACGAATTAAATGAACCATCTTCTATATCTTCTTTCGGTTGTATTAATTGTTTCGATATTAATAATTTCACTTTCTGGCAATCTGAAAATGTTTATAGTTCTATTAATGGTTTCGCAAGAACTGATACTACAATTCATAAATTTCAAAATAGTTTTGGACATTATATTAAAATACGTTTCCCATATCAAATAGTTCCTATAGGAATGTCAGTAAATTCTGTTGAAAATTTTAATGATCCCCTCGATTTTGATATTTATGGCTCGTTAGATGAAACTAGATGGACTAAAATTGGTGGTATTACTCAAAATGAATTTTCAAATGTTTTTACTATTAATAATAATAATTTATATCTATTTATTACCATCGTCATTACTAGAATTAGAATTGATCCAAATCTCTCTAGTTTCCAATCTTTTAAAATTTATGAACTTAAAATTATTTCAAAACCTATCCTCATCTTAGATGATAATATTAAAGTTTCAGATAATAGTATTTATAATCTTGAAAGTATTAATACTAAAAAATTATATCTAAATGATGTCCCTATCAATTCATTAACTGAACTAAATTCTAATGCTCTCATGTCAGCATTAGACGATTTTAAAAATCAATATAGTTATTATTGGAAAAATATAGGTAATACTGGTTTCCCTGATAGTAATATCATTAATAAAATGGCTATTGGTAAATCAAACGCTATATCTACATTTGATATTAATGGTGATATTGGTTTCATTAATCGTTCAGTATCTCAAAAAATCATCATTTCTACTTTAACAAATCCTTATGCTTCTTCATATATATCTATTGGAAGAATTAATATGAGAGCTCTCGCTAATAGAAATTATTTTCATATTAGATTATTCTTAATTGATATCACTAAATATTATTTCCAAACTCTTAATATCTATGGTTATTCTTTTGTTGATATAAATACGAATACTAATCAAATAAATTCTTTTAAATTATATTGGGATACTACTTTTGATAATACTAATGCTATTCAAAGAATTACTGATGTCGTTTATATTATCGATTTTGGTTCAGAACCTATTATTAAAATTTATATCAAATATAATGATATTCTCGATATTACTTTCACAACATCTATTTCAGGTGTTAGAGATTTATTCATTAATCATATTTATATCGATGAATTACAAACTTCTACTAATGATATCCTTTTTACTCCCGCTAATTCTATTGAAACTTTAAATTTACCAAATTTTACAACAGCTATTAATACATTCTCTATCAATCTCTCAACTAATACTAATATCACAAATTCTAATATATTAAATTATTTATCTACGAGTAATTTAAATATTTCTAGTGGTATCAATGGTAATAATCTCCTTATGATTAATAATAATAAAGATGTTGTTGATACTAATATCTCAATTAATTCTTTGAGCAATTTGAGAAATACTTCAGGATTAATTAATAAAATCGCATGTTTTGATAGTAATGGTTCGCTTAATGTTATTAATGTTAATCAAAATTTATTAACTACTTTTGGAACTGCTGTTCAAATAAATTCACAAATTTTAATTACTAATAATGGAACTTTCGAACCTCTATTAATAAATAAAAATAATTTAAGTAATTTAGATGTTATTTCTTCTAATCCAAATTCTATAGTCATTATTGATGCCAATTCTAATCTTAGAACTACTAATACTATCGATGTTAATAATATCGATAAATTAATGAGTTTATATAATTTTAATTTTAGCAATTCATTAAATCATCGTCTTAAATTAAACTCAAATACTAATATTGATAATTTTAGCATTAATTCTAATTTATATATAGGAGGTCATATTATTAACTCCAATTATAAATCTAATCGATTATATATCAATGATAAGGAAATTGGCGAAGATATCTTTAGAATTATCGTTAAAATTCCTAATAATGAAGATAGAATTGTAGCAATCAATAACTCTATCCCTATTTCCAATAATGTTAAAAAATATATTATAACACTTAATAATGGTATAAGAATTACTATAGAAGTTGATGAAAATGATGATAGCACTGATATTATCACACTCCCTTATAATATCTTCAATAAATTTAAATTTAGATATTGGAAAACTCAAAATAATTTCCTCAATTATAGTAAATCACCTAATAATAATTCTTACAAATATATTTATGACGATTTCACTGGAGTCTCTAAATGTGGCGCTTATATCATATTCGATTTTGGACAACCATTTGTTCCTAATTTCTACGCCTTATATACAAATTATACCGATTTTAAAACTTCCATTAGAGATTTTAAATTATTAGGTTATAAACAACAAACTTCAACTTGGTCTGTTATAGATGATAAGAGAAATGTTCTTTTAAATAATGATATTAGTCCTAATTTTTTCACTATCGATTATAAAGATTATGATGTTTATACCAAATTTGCCTTATGTATCATTAATACTCATAATGATACTTTAAATGAAACTCCTAATCATTGTGTCCTTAATTTCATAGAATTTTATGGTTATATTCCAAATAACAATAATTATAATTATAGTAATATTACTTTCAATTATCTAAATAATCCATTCTTATTCGGTAAAACTGCCGTCGGTATTAGTAATATTAATCCTTTAGTCCCATTAAGTATCGGTAATGATTTATCTACTAATTCCATAGAAGGATTAATTAATCTTAATCATAATATTCCTACTTCTATCAATAATATCGAAAAACCTCTTATGACATTAACTAGACCATCATTATTAACAACGGGAGTAAAAGCTGTCCATTATCTTAATAGCTGGTATGAAAGTAATACTAATTATACTTTTAAATTATCACATACGAATACGAGTAATGAACGAATTGTTTTATCTATGAATAGTGATGGAAAAGTAGGAATTGGAACACATCCTAATATTAATGATTGTAATAATGGTTTATCTATTTATAATAATGGTTTGAGTTTTTATAGCAATAATCTATTTATGAATATGAGAACTTCAAATATAGTTAATTCGTATGATATTATATTTCCTAAAAATATTGGGAATTTAAATAATTCTTTAGGTATTAATAAAATTAATAATAGAACTCTTGAATTAGAATGGATTAATCCTATTGATGTTATTAGTTCAAATTCTTTTAGTAAAATTGGAATTCAATCTATTCCTTCGAGAAATGAAGAAGGTGTTGTTTTACAAATTGCAGGAAGCTGTTTAATGGGTTCAAATAATGTAGGAACTTTAAATCCTAATTTTCTTAGAAATAATTCTTTAGTTGTATGTGGTAGTATTTATAGCACAACTGATATTACAACTGATAGTGATATTTCATATAAATTTAATTTAAAAATTATTAAAAATCCTCTTGATAAAATAAATAAGATTAGAGGTTATACATTTAATAGAAATGATGTTCTTGATAATAATAGATATACTGGTCTAATTGCTCAAGAAGTTAATAAAATTCTTCCTGAAGCAATAGTTAAAAAACATGATGGAAAATTAAGAATTCTTTATACTAATCTAGCAGGATTATTTGTAGAAGGTATTAGAGAATTAAATGATAAATATGTTTATTTGAATTTTAAAATTAATTTAGTTATCATTTCTGGAATTTTATTTATCATAGGTAATAATTTTTTTAATTAATTAAAAAATGATTTTTATTTTCACCAAAAATTTAATTATTCATGTCCTCTAAATTATCTAAAAAACAACTTATTAATGATATTAAAGTTTTCTATATTAAACAAGGTAAAGAATGTGAAGGTATTATGAAAATCTCTAAAAATAAATTATTAGAATTGGTTTTGGAAAATGATATCCCTCATATCGATAATGATACTCTTAAAAAAGAAATTGAAGAAACTGAAAAATTCAATTATTATAAAGATATCATCTATTATAATTTCATCAAATTTAATAATCCTTCCAATGACGTTATTCGCGATATTTATAATAATCCTAATATTACTTCAACCGAATTAGATATCATCATTAAAGAAAATAATCTAATATTTGCCAATGATATGGAAGATATGAAAAAACTCGTTTTAGATTTATTCAATTCTATTCATAATTATTGCTCCGCAACTAATACTAAAAATACTATCCAATTTAAAACAATCCCTTCTATTATTCAATTCCTCACCAATTTAAATTCTTCCCAATTATTAAAAGATGAATAATTCTATTAGCATACATTTCGTTTTCACTATCTTAATTTTTATTATATCTTCTATTAATGCTATCTATATCGTTGGAAATGAAGAATGTAATCTTTTTATGAAATTTATTTCTATTATTCTTATCTTCCTCATCATTTATAAATCAACCTTTAAAGAAACATTCCTTATCTTCTTAGGAGAATGCGCATTCCCTATTTCATTAATCCCCAATTATATGAACCCTCCTAATACAAATTTTTCTATCGATTTGGATTTAAATGCTCCCAATGGTTCTAAAGTTATTTATTGGGCTTCAATTGATAATAAGGATAAGAATTTTGTTTTTAATAATCCAAAAGATGCTTATGGAAATTATGAAAATAGTGGAGTAGCTATTGTTAATAATAAAAAAGTATCTATTAATATTAAATGTCCTAATAAATATAAAGTCCCTTCTGGTTCCGTAATAGATCAACATATTCATTATCGAATAGTATATCCCAATAATCCTATTTTAAGTGATGTTAAAACACTTAAAATTAAATGTTAATTATTTATATTATGAAGCTTATTTCATTTGATATCGGTATTAAAAATATGGCATATTGTATAGCTTCAATTAATCAAGATAATCTTGAAATTATTAAATTAAATAAAATAGATTTAGAAATTAATAATAAAGCTACTACACAAACTATTATCGATACTACTATCGAATTCCTTGATAATATATTTCATAATGAAATAATCATGAATGATGGTGAATGTTTGAAAGTTCTTATCGAATGTCAAATGACTTCTAAAATGAGATGTATTCAAATCACTATTAATACCTTTTTTAAAATGATATCTAAATTTGAAGGATTAGATATCGAAACTATCAATTTATCGGCAAAACATAAATTAGATTTAACTAAAAAATATCCCGAATTCTCTAATACAGACGATAAAAGTAATTATAGAAATAATAAAATTAATGCTATAAGTTTCGCTAATTATTTATTAAATTCTAAATATTTTAATAATCATATATTAGAAATTATTAAAAAAGAAAAGAAAAAGGACGATATATGCGACGCATTATTAATGATTTATTATTATTATGAAAAATAATCAATTCTTATTTATAGATAAATATGTCCTTACTTGTTATTTTCATTTTCATTATTATGCTTATTTGGTGGTTCGTTGGTTTTATTGGCTATTTAATGTCTATTGTATGCTGGTTTTATAATGGTTCTACTACTGATAAAGCATTAGGATGTTTAGTTGCTTGTATAGCTGGACCAATATATTGGCTATTCTTCATCTATAATTCAAATTATTGTACACGTCTTAATCCTCCACCTGTTCAACAATCTTATTATGAATAAGTTTTATCGCTGAATTATTAAAATTAAGTATCCTATTTTCTATTATCACCTTCGTTAATTTTAACCAAAAATTATCATCCCTACATTTCTTATTTGACTTATTAACCTCATTACATTTTTGATATAACCAATCATAATTATTTAATTTATCCTTCATTGTTTTTTTTTCAATAATAGGACTTAACCTATTATTCATTATTAACGATTTTAAATATTTTAATACTATCTTATTATTTATCTTCTCTATTGGAATATAATCCCAATAATTACAAAAATATTTATAATTATATACCTTACATTTTATCAATTTTTCATTATTATCCATATATACATCATTGTCATCTATTATCAATATCTCCGGATTTTTTATCTTTATCCTCTTCTTTATCGCATCTACTGACTTCTTAATATCTATCTTATCATCCCTTACCACTATTTCACAATCATTTCTTGTAAATATAGGTCTATTAAATTTCATTTTTAATACCTTCTCTATTATCAATATCTCCCTTTCAGCCCATTTCTTTTCAGAAGCAGTATATATATAAAAAGATGAGTTTGGATATTGTTCCCTCATCTTATCTATAAATAACTTGAAATATGGTCTTATTAATTTCGTCTTTTCCTTATAACATTCCTCTAATATATCATTTATCCTTATTTTTATCTTTAATTTATTTAATATTAACGATATCTTATATATTTCCGCTTGATATATACAATCTCCTATTATAGTTCCATCCAAGTCTATTATAAATACATAATTCATTTTGTATTTGTTTATTTAGAAAATGGAAAAAAAATGATTTATCTCTTGTTAATCATATTTATAAACTAAGATGAGCACTCCTGTATGTAATCTCAATTGTGTATGTGTTGATGGTGATTGTTCCTATACTCATCTCCCGATTTTGAAGGATAGAAAGATTGTCAAGAAGTTATATGATGGTCTCTCTGGAATTTCTAAAATGGAAGATAATACGGACAAAAGGAAGGCTAATTGTCGGTTTGGTCAGCTTTGCTACAATGAAAAATGCGGATTTCGCCATCGCCTGTCAGTTAAGGATAGACAGCGTCTTATCAAAGTTTTCAATGAGTTCAAGTTGAACGAAATTAAGGTTGAGAAGAAGGTTGAAGTGATGAAAGTCAAGGAATTTGACATTAGCCACAAAAACTCATTCGATACTCTTGATGAAATCGCTGAAGTCGTTGAGAAGGTTGCTGAGATGAAGGTTGTTGGAAAGTCTTGGGCAGATGTATGTAAAGATGATGAAGACTTCTATATGAAGTTTTAGTTTTTTTTTATCTCATTTTAATTAATATGGATAGTATTATCAAAGATTGTAATAGTTATCATATATCTTTATTAAAAGTTATTTTAATTCTTATAGGAAAAGACATAGATTTAACTAGAAATTATAAAATAATTGAACTTAATGATATTTTTAATGATATATCTAGTAAAGACTTACAATCTATTTCTAATGATAAAATAATGAATAATGAACAAGATAAGGAAATTGATATTGATGATAAAATAATAAATAATGATGATGAGGAAGATGAAGTTGATGATAGTAATACCTATAAAAAATATCATGATGTTAGTAAAATAATAAATAATGACGATGAAGAGGAAGAAGATGAAGATGATGAAGAAGAAAATATAAGAGATAGAATTTCAGGAACATAAATATATAAAGTTGTAGTTTTTTTATCTTATTTTAAATAATATGGATAGTATTATTAAAGATACTACAGATTATCATATATCTTTATTAAAAATTATTTTAATTCTTATAGGAAAGGATATAGATTTGACTAGAAATTATAAAATAATTGAACTTAACGATATATTTAATAAATTAAATAAAAAAGAATTAAATGTTATTATATCACATAAAAATCATGATATATTTATTCAAGAAGATGAAGAAGAAGAATTTGATGATAAGAATACTATTAAACCTTTAATAAATAATAAAATAGAGAAGGAAGCTGATGGAGATGAAGAAGATGAAGATTTTTATGATAAGAATACCATTGAACCTGTAAAAGTTAGAAATGGAGACGATGAAGAAGATGAAGAGGAAGAATTTGATAATAATATTAAAACTAAAAAAAATAATAAAATAGAGAAGGAAGCTGACGGAGATGAAGAAGAATTTGATGATAATAATATTGAACCTTTAACAAAAATAGAGAAGGAAGCTGACGGAGATGAAGAAGAAGATGAAAATATTAGTAATGGAAATGAAAAATCTGTAAAAGTTAGTGATGGAGATGATGAAGAAGAAGATGAAAATATTAGTAATGGAAATGAAAAATCTGTAAAAGTTAGTAATGGAGATGATGAAGAAGAAGATGAAAATATTA
>B570J29591_1000032_pt1 | contig 24957 bp, 19 predicted proteins | sample LakMenE22Apr09ns_FD_29591 | JGI IMG/M metagenome (IMG submission 29591) | reverse complement strand
CCCCAATTTCCAGTAGAAAGTGAATATTTTAACCAACTTTCTAATAGAGAATGTTTGAAATATCTATGAATATTTGTATCACTAATAATATCAGTAGTTAATGATGAATGACTAGACCTCCATAAATTCATTTCTCTTTCGATTAATGCTTTGATTTCTTTCGTCATTTCCATAACATTGTCTAAATAAATTACTCATAAGAACCCCAGGGGTATCAATTCTTTTATTGATATAACTATCACGATTATCATAATGATCATATTTAAGATAAATTCTAATCATTTTATTAAGCATATAACCTAAATATAATGCTTTTCTTCTATAATTCTTACTTGTATGAGGTAAGAAATCATTAATAATAGTTTCTTTTAACATTTTAATAGCATTTGGTGAATTCTTATTAATACCATTCATATTTTTAATGATAAATTCTTCAGCTTGTTCTTGAGTATGAATATCACAAGCATCTTCACAACAAGCCATTAATTGAGCTATAACTTTCTTATTATCATCATTAGAAATATCATGAACTATATGTTCTAAAATTTCCTTATCACTAATAATTCCTAATGCTCTAAACATAATGAAAACAGGGATTTCAGTTCTCAAGAAAGAAGTGTTTAATTTAATAGTTCTTCCCATGTGATTAGATTTTCCTGTCATATTTAAACTAGTAGTCTTTGGTGGTAGATAACTAGCATCACTCATAGACCTAATTTCAGCATAAATACCATCGCTATTATTATTAGGACTAAAGATTAGTGTATCATTTTCATTAATTCTATCTTGCATTATTAGAACTTTTTCATTACCATTTACGATAAAATAACCACCGAAATCATATCTACATTCATTATTATTCCTATCAGCGATTGCTGGAATTTGACTTAAAATACAAGCACCAGAACGAACCATNATAGGAATTTTACCAATAGCAATATTATTAACATATTTATCAATTTTAGAAATAAAACCTTCTTCATTCATAACTTCGATAATAATATGAACCTTCACATATAATGTGCTAGAATAAGTTAAATTATTCATTCTAGCTATATGAGGGGTCATAATAGTCTGTGTTCCATCNCCAAGTTGATATGTAGGTTTTGTTAAAGATGGTTGTAAGACATTAATATAAATCTTTTGAATATTACTATCAACTTCATTATTTTTAGTATTAGTATTTATCTTAATAGGATTAAAACCTGAAATAATTTGCGGTAAAGTAGTATTTATAAATTTATTATAACTATCTATTTGATGTTTGATTAATGGGTTGATTACTTCTGTTGAGTTAGTTTTTAGATAATAGCTATCNAATATATCCCAACAGAANTCATCTTTAAGTTGATCCATTAATTAATTAATAGTTATATTATTGATTTAAATCATTTTTTTATGAAAAGTATTTAAGGAAATAAAACCATTTTAATTGTGAAAATTGGATAGTATATTCATCATTTTCTCCACTAATTAATTTAATTAAATTAGGATAAGAAAGATATAAAGAAATATATAAAGCTTGATCTTGTCCTATAAATAAATCTTTATTAATAAAATTAGTCATAATTTCATTATAATAAATATCATACATTTTAGTCAATAATTCTTTTCTACCTATAAAAAAAGCCCCACAAATAGTTCCATTAGTATATAGATATTTATCATCATAAGGATTTTTAAAATTATATTCTACAAAATCACAATCAACATTAGTCATATATATTTTATCTTCAATAATATTTGAGAGATTAGGAAAGTTTTTAAGATATAATTCTGGATATAAACTATTACGAACACAACCAATATCACACCAAGCATAATAAGATGAATTAAAGAAATTTAAATCAATTGCTTTTTTAATAAAATTTAATTTTTCATTCCAAATTAAATATAAATCTACATTATGAATATGTTGTTGCTGGTCTCTAATAANATCTTTTTTAAGATATTCAANATGATTATACATATAAAAATCTTCAATTTTTGTTTTAATAATTCTTGTTTTTTCTTTTAATTCATTTGTTCTTAAAGAACAAATAAAATCATAATTTTCTTCATCTGTGAAAATTACAAAATTTTTATTTACATTACTTAAAAGATTACTTCCCCAAAATTTATAAATATCCATGCTATTATATTTATTTTTCTTCAATGAAAATAAAGCAGAAACGATAGTTATATCATCCATTTCTTATAAAAATAATAAATATATTGTCTTTAAATCATTAAACCTCTTTTTTTCGTAGATGTTTCATCACTAGAAGAATTATTTCTAGTTCTTTTTTGAGATTGTCGATGTCCTATAGCAAGTGATGATTGAGATTGTTGAGGAGATTGTGGATGTTGTTGAGGAGGTTGAGATTGTTGAGGAGATTGTGGATGTTGTTGAGGAGGTTGAGATTGTTGAGGAGATAGTGGATGTTGTTGAGGAGGTTGAGATTGTTGAGGAGATTGTGGATGTTGTTGAGGAGGTTGAGATTGTTGAGGAGATTGTGGATGTTGTTGAGGAGGTTGAGATTGTTGAGGAGATTGTGGATGAATAGCTGATTGTGATGATTGAATAATAGTAGCAAGTTTCGTTTTTCCATAGTTTACTTGTTTTGTTGGTCTTCCTTTTTTAGAAGTGATTATTATAGTATCTGTTGTAACTGGAATATTTCTATTTTTTTTAATTATAGAACGTGTAGGTTGTTTAGATTGTGTAGGTTGTGTAGGTTGTGTAGGTTGTTTAGGTTGTTTAGATTGTTTAGATTGTGTAGGTTGTATAGATTGTTTAGATTGTGTAGGTTGTATAGTTAATTTAATTCCTATATCATTAAATGCTTTTAATATTTTAGCATTTGAAAACATAATAACATGTCTTACTAATCCATCTGTATTTTTCATGGAACATAATTTAGAAAATAAATCATAATAACCTTGTCGAATCGGGTCATTATCTAATGTATACTTAAAATATGTATCTTCAATTTTACTTAAATCTTCATTATATATATTTTTTTTAAAAAAAACCATATCATTTATAGCTATATTTAAAACAGGATAATTATTTATAAAATCTTTAAAATCAAATTCCATATATATGGATATAATAGCATTTATATCCATTAATTTTATAGGTTTTCTTCTTTTAATTTTAATTAAAAATGCCAATAATATATTATAAACATCTCTTTTTTTAAATCTTTTTTTATCTAATGATAAATTTCTTATAATTTTATCTAAATCAGGAATAATTAATATTCCATTATTATCATTTTTATCTTCTTCATGATTTCTAGATTTTTTATATAAATCTTTTATTTGATTAAATCTTACTATATCTTTTTCAACTTTACCAGAAGAAATTCTTGCTAATGCTCTATCAGGAGTTGTATAAGTTTTATAAAAATCTTCTAATAAAAAATCTAAACTTGCTACAGGAATATTATTAAATACTTTTACGTATGTTGGAATAAATAAATCAATATCTTGAAGAACAACATCTAAAATAGATATATCATGAGCTTTTTTTCTTCCAATCAATTTTTTAGTTATAATATCATATTCGCCTATAAAAGTTCTATAATCTATTGAATATAAATCTACTGGAAAATCATGTCTTTTCTTATTTTCTCTAGTGCGAAATTGTTGAAAACCATTATTTTTACTATCTAATAATATATCAACATAATATATACTATCTTTTGTTTTAAAAGATAAAACTTTTGTTCCTTTATCATAGTCTCTTCTATCATATGATAATATATCATCAAAAATTTCTTTAATATTTTGTTCTAAATAATTTCTTAACTTAACTATATGTTCAGTTATAATACCTACAACACAATCTTTAATAAATAATTTAACATCAATATCTCGTCTTCCTTGTTTAATTCTTTCATTTTTAATCAAATCTTTTATTTTATCACTTAAATCTTTTTCAGTTACATTACCAATATATAATTTAGTATCTATATCTTTTGTGAATGATATATCATTTTTATAACGACGCATGGCATCACCACCGGCAATAAATAATATAACTTTAAAATCTTCAAAAAGTTCTTTATTAATTTCTATAATAAAAGAATTAATATAAGGTCTAAATTTTGATACAAACCATTTATCAATAAAATCTTTAAAATCTTCAAAAAATTTATTTCTATGAAAGTTTATTATTTCTCTAATTTTATCTATAAAGAAAGCATTATAACTTTTAAAATTTTCAAATAATACTTTATATTTATGTAATAATTTTTCAAAAAAATCTGGAATATCTTCTTTTTTTATATTATTCAAAAATAAACCTTGTCTATATTTATCGACATTTATTCCAAATTCATCATCTATTGCTGATAAATTTAATAAACAATATGTAACCATACCAGTTTCATTTAATCTATTTAATTTTTCTCTATTAAGAAGTTTTTTTAAATTTCCATGTTCATACGTTTTATCACCTGTAATTGGTTCTAAATAATGTGATTTATAGATAGAAATGCTTAATTCTCTTTTTTCAGTTTTATAAAAATAATCTAAATGAAAATCTAAAATGATTTTATTATTAAAACTAGTATCGTTTAATAAATGAAAATCATTTTTATTTATAATAAATTCATCCATATTTATTTTTTCTGAAGCTATTGCTAACATTCCATATGTTCCTTGTGGTCGTTGTGGTCGTTGCGGTATTTGAGTTTGTCTATTTTTTAAATTAGGTATTCTTAATATTTTATTATTACGCATTCTAAATTTTGCTCCTCCTATAGTCTTTGGAACAATAATTAAACGAATATTACAACTTGGTTCTTTAAATAATTGACTTCCATCATATATAAAATCTAAAGAACCATCTTCTTTAATATTAATATTAACTAATTTAACTTTAGTTTCAAACATAATAATATTAGCATCTTTATTAACTTTTTTAGCATATTCATTAAACTTTGTTATTTTTTCATTAATTTTTTCACTTAATAATGTAGTAAACTTAAATAATTTCTCAATGTTAGTTTTTAAAATAACTTTTTCAGCAATTATATAATGAAATTTAAAATATCCTGTTGTTATACTTTTATATTGCTCGTCAGATAAATTTTTTAATAATTTTTTATACCATGATGACCATGTTAAACCTGTATCAGTCCAATATGTATAATTAGATTTTTCTTCTTTTTCTAAATCATCTAACATTTTATAATTAATATAATCATTAATTGCCATTTCTGTTCCATTATCATCATCTATTTTAAAACCTTCAAGAAAATTTCTTAATAATTGTTTATTTTTTAAAGCAGTATCTTTTATTGATTTAACATTATCTTCAATATTCATATCCAAATATTTTTTAATATTTGGATCTTCAGCCATAATATATATATATATCTATAAATAGATAATTAAAAAAATGGATGATGATTATAAAATCATAACTATTGATAGTTCTTATAATAATTTTATTAATTCAAATATTTATGATTTTTATATGAATTTAGATGAACCTTTAAGAAATGTTTATAAAATTAATATAATAACTATTTTAGCTGATATTCCATCACCTTCTTCATTTAATCCTCTCGATCCAATTTATATAAATATTAATGAATATAATCGTCTAATTTCAAAAAAAGATAATAATAATCTTTATTATTTTGATTCATTAATAGTTGAAAATTTAATAACATCAAGAATTACAATTAAAAATGATTATAATACAAATGATAATGTATATCATTTAAATCCATTAGAACCTCAATTAAAACGATTTAATATTCGTTTATATGATAAAAATAATGAATTAATACAAAAATCAAATATTAATAGAATTATAATTAAATTAGGAATTTATTATAATAATAAAAAAGATACTAGGGTTTAATGTCTATTTTTTTTATTAATATTTGTTATATTAATTCTTTTAATTTCATCTTCTTCTAAATCATTTTCTTCTTCAGTTTCACTTTCTTCATCAGTTTCACTTTTATAACTCGTTTCCTTTTTCTTCTTTTCTTTTTTTTTAAATATTGATGTATCAATAAAATCATTATCATCTTCTAATAAACTTTCTAAATCATCCTCTCTCTTTGTTTTTTTTAAATCTTCATATAAATTATAATAAGTAGTGTTTTTATCTTCTTCCTTAACCTCTTCTTTAACCTCTTCCTTAACCTCTTCCTTAACCTCTTCCTTAACCTCTTCCTTAACCTCTTCTTTAACCTCTTCCTTAACCTCTTCCTTAACCTCTTCCTTAACCTCTTCCTTAACCTCTTCCTTAACCTCTTCCTTAACCTCTTCCTTAACCTCTTCCTTAACTTCTTCCTTAACCTCTTCCGCTTCGCTTTCATCATCATCTTCCGCTTCGCTTTCATCATCATCGTCATCATCTTCCGCATCGCTTTCATCATCATCATCTTCGTCATCATCTTCCGTTTCGCTTTCTTCGTCATCATCTTCCGCTTCGCTTTCTTCTTCATCATCTTCCGCTTCGCTTTCATCATCAACGACGATTTTTTTTAATTTTTTATTTTTTTGTTGTTCTTCGTATAAATCAAGGATATATTCGTAAGGAACTATATTTCTAATAGTATTTTTAATTATTTTTCTAATATTTTTTTCAATTAAGTTAAGATGATATTGTTTTTCGGATGGTTTTAGATTTTTACTTGAAAATAGATAAACATTTTTCCAGCAATATACAGCAGAATTAATTAAACATTTATGAATAAAATCACAAGGTTTAATAATATTAATTCCGTCTAAATTAACATCAAATTCTATTTTAATTTTAATATCAAGTAAAATGATTTTTTTTAATAATTTTTCAAAATAATTACATTTTGTTTTTTTAATAATTTCATTATATTCATCAATAACTCTATTATTATTCCAAATTTTAATTAAAACTAATTCTTCTTGAAATTTTTTAATATTCATATTATTATCATTAAAAATCTTATAAATTCTTTTTGCTATAGGAATAGTAAAAATATCTAATAAATGTTGAATATATTCTTTTTTAGTATCTAATAAAACGACTTGTTTTTCCATCTATTTAAAAATAAACATCTTTCTTTAAATAAAAATTTTATTTAAAGGGAAAAAATTAAATAAAAATAATGACTGAAAATAATTGGTGGTATCCATCTAAAAATGGTAATAAACGGATAATGTGGTGTGGAACTCATCCAATTCAATCAAATGGATATAGTAGAGTTATGTATTACATTTCTAAATATTTAGGAAAATATAAAGATATAGAATTGACAATTTATGGATTTCAAAATTTTAATAATGTCGGTGGTCAAGATGTTTTAAGAGGTGATATTCCTAAAAATGTTATAATATATGACGCTTTTGCTAATGAAGAACCTAAACGTTCAGGATTTGGTGAAAAAGAAATTGGTTCATATTTAAAAGAACATCCACAAGATATTATAATAATTTTTAATGATGCTATTATAACATCTAGTCTTACTGCTACTATTATGAATGAATGTGGTAGTGAAAAAAAGAATTTTAAATTAATTTCATATATGGATCAGGTGTATAAATATCAAAAAAATGAATATATACAACTCCTAAATACTTATTATGATGCTATTATTGCTTTCACACCATATTGGAAAGACATTGCTTATAAATTAGGTATTAAAAAGACTATGCCTATTTATGTATTTCCTCATGGTTTTGACCATAATTTATATTATCCAATAGACCAAAATATAGCTCGTATTTATTATGGATACGATGAAGCAGATTTTATGGTGCTTAATTTGAATAGAAATCAACCGAGAAAAAGATGGGATACGACATTGATAGCATGGATAGAATTTGTAGAGAGACATTATCATGTTAATGTAACTAAAAAACTTACCAAGAATGATTGTAAGATTAATAAACATACATCAAGACCTATTAAATTAGTAATAGGAACTATGGTAGATGGTTATTGGAATTTATCAAATGTAATTGAGAATGAGGTAAAGTTCCGTGATGTTCCGCTAGATTATGTATTAAAAACAATTATTACAATTCAAGCGCCTCAAGCATTATCGGACAGAGATATAAATATCTTATATAATGCTTGTGATATTGGTGTTAATTCCGCTGATGGCGAAGGATTTGGATTGTGTGGTTTTGAAGGATTAGCATTAGGAAAGGCGCAAGTATCGGCGTATGTTGGAGGTATGAGAGAATTTTTAAATGATAATATATCAATTATTATTAAACCAAAAATAAATATTTATTTAGATAATAAATCGAATGGTATTGGAGGTGTCGCTGAATTAACAGACCCACATGAATATGCTGAAGCATATTGGAGATATTTAAGTAGTCCAGAATTAGTTGAAAAACACGGATATAGAGGAAGACAACATATATTAACTAATTATAAATGGGAAAATATGATTGATTATCTCTATAAAAGAATAATAATAAATTTATAAAAAATTGGTTTAAAGATAATTATATAAGTAAAAAATAAGTTTTATATTAATTTATAAAACTTCATATAATAAAATTAATATATGAAGTTGGTGAATTGATAAGATTGGTTCTTATAATTCATCGCTCATATTATTTATTTTTCTAATTTCGCCTATATCTAAAATAGGTAAGATTGGTAAGCATTCGTGAAGATGATTTTTTAGGAATGTTTGAATTTTAAATTCAATAGGGAATAGATGTTTGAAACCTTTTTTAATATCGGTAGTTAATATTTTAAATTTATCTTCTAATAAATGATTACTTTGGATAGGTAATATTAGAAATAGTTGTATTTTAGGATTAAGAAAATCTCCTTTATTTTCGATAGCTTTAACGTCTTTAATATTAATATGATTATAAATATCTTTAGAAGTTGGTGAATAATTATAGGGATAATACCAATCATAATTTAAATCAAATCCTTTATAATAATTGTAAGTCCAATATATACCTGTGATATAATTATCAACGACTATTGAAATCGTAGAAGTATCATAATGAATATTAATATCAAATAGGGATTTATAGTAATAATATCGCCATTTCTTATTATTACTATAAATATCTTTTAAAAGTGGATCTTTATTTTTAATTCCATATTCTTGGCTATTTAATGTGAAATCCCGTGGTTTCTTTTGAATTACATTGGAAACTTCTTCAAATATATTAGTATCTTCTATATTAGAAATTTGAAAGAATATATCTTTTAAACAATCTTTATTTATTTTTCCGTCTATTACCAAAGAACCATTTTTTTCAATTGCTTTTGTAGTAAATTCAATAATTTTATTTAAACCCTTATTTTTCATATTTAATGTAATGATATTAGGAATAAAGTCATTACCTAAAATCGAACACATAACACAATAACTTTCAATAATTTCCGTATCATTAATATTCAACCAAATAACTTTCAATTCTTCTAATAAACATTTTTTAAGTTCATTAATATCTAAATAGGTGATATTATCATCGTTTTCTCGCATAAGATAAATATTATCGATATTGGATAATAATGAAAGTATGATTAAATCTGCGTCTAGACCATTAATAATAACTCCTTTATCAAATTTGAGAGTTCTTAGATAATGAAATATTTTATGTTCTCCTTCGCCTTGATTTTTACTTCCATCAAAAATAAATGAACTATCATTTATCTTCTTAAAAATAAATTCATCAAGATTATTCATAAATTCGGTTCCTGCTGAAATAGCATTAGTATCCCATATAGAAGTAATTTTATCAATTTTATTTTTATAAATACTTAAATATCGTCTTTTTCGTTGTTGTATGATTTTAGCAACAGGAGCTACACCATCAACACAAATTAGCATTTTATCGGGTTTATAAATTTCATTATAGGAAACGATTTTATTCCATAGATTATTAAATAATAATGCTTCATTTGTTTCTTTATGAGCTTGTGGATGGATAATACCATTAAAATCAATGGCATAAATGGAAATCTCAATAGGTATTTTATCTATAAGAATATTTCGATATTTTTTAGTAAGATTATAGAAATAATAAGGGATGCCCATTTTTAAGATTTTAATGTATTAAATTAATTTTAATAATCATTTTTTAAATAAATTTTTATTTCTTATTTTCTTTTAGAATATTAATATGAGTTTTATAGACGCTTTCTTTGGTTCGACACAATCCCAATTTACTGCTTATGCTATTTTTGCTGCCGTTATATCTATATGTATATCAATTATATTAACTGGAACTGATATGACTATCGGTAATCGTTTCCTTTTAATATTCTTCGTAATTTTAGCAGTTCTTCCTTCCATTTTACTAATGTTATTACAAATTACTTGTATGGTTACTGGTGGTAATAAAGATGATCGTTGGTGGTGTTGGTTATACTCATGGTTAATTGCGATTTTCGTAATTATCTATTGTGTATTTGTAGTAATTATTTCACTAACATCATTATTCACATATAATAATGCTATAAGTAAAGTCGATATGAGCGAACAAAATAATAAAATGACTCCAGAAAATTCTAATAATTATGCTAAAATGATGATACAAACTAATTCTAAACAAGAAATTGAGAAATTTATGAATGAAGTGAATGATGATGAAGAATCTATAGGTGGTATTGTAGAAAAATACGAGAACCTTCCTGAAATGACGATGCAAAATTTTGAGAATGCTTCACCTTCTAATATGGATAAAATTGTTCAAAAATTTACCAATGATGATAAAATAGTTCAAAGTGTTCCCCCTCAATCAATAACACCTACACCTGCTCCTACTCCTCAAACTCAAACTCAAATCCCTCCTCCCCAATCCCAAATCCCCCCTCCTCTCGCTCCGTCAAAACCAGTTGATAATTTTACATCATCTGAAATATTAGAAGATGAACCTGAACCATTTACAAATAGAAATTACGCTTCGTTTAGATAAAATATTTAAGAACTTATTATTATAAATAAATAATGAGTTATGAAAAATAAAACACCATTTAAAACACAAAATTGTAGAAATTGCGGTCTTAATGGACATATTTATAAAAATTGTCCTCATCCAATTATTAGTTTTGGGATAATTTGTTATAAAATAGAGAGGAATGAGGTTAAATATTTGATGATACAGAGGAAGGATAGTTTATCTTTTATGGAATTTGTAAGAGGTAAATATGAGATATCAAATATGGAATATATTAAGAAATTGTTATTGAATATGACTATTGGTGAGAGAGATATGATTTTAACAAATTCTTTTGAGAATATATGGAATTATATATGGTTTCAAACGGATAATAGTTGTAATAAGAATAATAAGGAATATATGAATTCTAAATTTAAATTTTCATTATTAAATGAAAATAATTTTTTAAAGAATTATATAACATCTATTAAAAGTGTTTTCTTTTCTCAAGAGTGGGGATTTCCAAAAGGGAGAAGGAAAATAAAGGAAAATGATATTGATTGTGCTGTTAGAGAATTTTTTGAAGAAACGAGGATAACAGAAGATAATATAACGATTATTAAAGAAATAAATCCATTTGAAGAAATGTTTTTTGGGACAAATGGAATAATGTATAAACATCTTTATTTTATTTCAAAATTAAAAAACACGGATATTCCTATAGAAATTGATAATAATTGTTTAGAACAAATTAGGGAGATAAGGGCTATAAGTTGGTTTAATTATAATGAAGTTATCTCACATATCAAGTCTTATAATACGGAGAGAATTGAATTATTCAAATTCGCCAATAAAAAAATACTTGAATATGAGAAATTATAATTTATTTTTTCTTTTCAAATTAATTATTAGAATTAATGCGAGAAATACCAACAACAGAAGATTGTGAAAAATGGAAATTAAATAAAATGATTAATCCAATTTCAGGATATAAAATAACAAATAAAAATGGAAAGGTTTATAAAAAANTAAAGTTAGCATGTGAAAATGTAAAAACACCTGAACATTCTTCTCCTGAAATTCCAACAGAAATAATTTATAAAAATAATATAATTAATCGTGATGTTTGTTATAAATGGATAAAAAATCCCTTAATTAATCCTTTTACTGATATGACTATTAAAGAAGGGAAGGGTGTTTATAAGGTTTTTAAAAATGCGTGTATGGAATTAAAGATAATTGATAAAAAGGGGAAATTATTAAAACCTAATCAAAAAACGAAAGAAATAAAAAAGGAATTAAAATTTACTAAAAATCCTATTCGTCATATTAAGAGAGAACCTACAGAAGAGGAATGTGAAGAATGGAGAAGAAATAAATTAAGAAATCCTATTACTAATATCAAGATTAAAGAAAATGGCGAATTATATAAAGAATTTGAAAGGATTTGTAAAGGAACTCCTATAAGAAAAGTATCATCTATTATTCCATTAACACCAATAAAAGAAGATAATAAATCATCTATTAAAATTGATTATAAACCTGTTAAAAAGGAAAGAAAGGAGGTTTTAAATGAAAATTTAGAAGATAATTATTATCCAGATATAAATGAAGAAGATTTTAATAAAAAATTATTATCATTAAAAGAAATTAGAGTTCATAAAATTAATAAATATGATGATATAAATACATTAGATGATTTTGAAAGAAAATCAAAAGAATTATGTAAATTCGAAAAATCATCTTTTCAATATCTAATGTCTCATTATCTATCTTATAGAACCCCTTATAGAAGTATTCTCCTCTATTATTCAGTAGGTGTTGGTAAAACTTGTACTGCTATTACTATCGCTGAAAGTTTATTAATAAATCAAAATAGTAATGATGAACCTATGATATGGGTTATTCTTCCATCAGCCATTGAAGGAGGATTTAAAAATCAAATTTTCGAAAATATTAAATTAACCGATTTATCTTCTATTACAAAACAATGCACTGGAGATACTTATATGAAATTAGCAAATATATCAAAAGATATTGATTTAAAGAATGCTGAAAAGAAAATTAAGAAATTAATTAAATCTCGTTATGCCTTCTTCACTTATGAAGGTTTTGCTAATCATATAGATACTAATTATATATCAAAAGGGCGAAATGTAAGTGATAAGGTAATAATAGTAGATGAAGCACATAATATTCGTAGCAGTGGAAATGATAAGGATGAAAATAAGAGAGTATATTCGGCATTATTAGAAGTATGTAAAGATGGGATTAATAATCGTCTTATATTTCTTACTGCTACTCCCATGTATAATGAACCGAGAGATATATACAATCTCTTTTATTTATTATTATTAAATGATAAACGAGAGGGGTTATTTAATAATGATAAGATATTTGATGCTAATAATAATATTAATCCATCGGCGAGAGATTTTATAACTATGATGTCTTCGAATTATATCTCTTATTTACGAGGTAGAAATCCATTTAATTTTGCTTTTAAATTATCACCAAAATCGAGTGGATTTAAGATACTTGATAAAGTTATACCTTTTACTGAAAATGGAAATCCTTTGGAAAAAAATGATGAAAATTGGATTTCTAATATTGACGATGGTATTATTACATCACAATTATCTAATAAACAGATTTCTTATTTAGAAACAAAAAAAATGAATGAATTAGAACAAAATAACTTTGGTTCTTTACAAGCTATGAATATAGTATATGATAATTATATTGGTAGCGAAGGTTTTAATAATTTCTTTGTGAAATCAGGTGATAAAGAACAATTATTAGTGAAATATAATTCTAAATATAAGAATGCTTTAAGTCCTTCACCTGATAAATTAGGATTATATTCATCAAAATTATTAAAAATAGCTGATATTATAAAAAATACAAAAGGAGTTATAGTTATTTATTCAAGATTTGTTTGGTCTGGAGTAATTCCATTAGCAATTACATTAGAACACATGGGATTTTCGAGAGAAGGAACTAATAATATATTAGCAGAACCTGAAATAACTCATAATACTATATATACGAATATAAAATATCCTAAATATTGTATTCTTTCTTCAAGTGATCCTGAAATAATGGGAAATACTACTATTAATAGTTTAATGACTAAAATTAATCATCCCGATAATAAGGATGGGTCGGTAGTAAAGGTAATATTAATAACACAAGTAGCGAGTGAAGGTCTTAATTTCTATAATATTCGTGAGATGCATTTAATAGATGCTTGGTTTCATTTTAATCGTATTGACCAAATTATAGGTAGAGGTATTCGTAATTGTAGTCATAAAAATTTACCTATTGAAGAGAGGAATGTTTCAGTATTTCTTCACGCATCTATAAATGGATATGAGAAAGAAACTGCGGATATTCACGCATATAGAATAGCGACTGGTAAATTATATCAAACAAAGATAATAGATGAAATAATTAAAAATAGTTCTATAGATTGTAGTTTATTTAAAAATATTAATTATTTTGATAAGGATTTATTTAAATTGGGAGAATTATCAATAACAACTTCACAAGGTATTAAAATTAAATATCAGTTAGGAGATGAAAAGGAAATTGAACCTAAATGTAAATTTGATTTAGATAAAATTAAAGAAAATTCGGTAGGTTTTAGAGAGGAGACATATAAACATCTTGGATTAAATATTAGAGAGAAGATTAAAGATTTAGTTTTAGGAAAAATTCATAATATAGAAAGATTTATATCTATTGATGAATTTAAAGAAATATTTAAATATGTTGATGAAAAGATATTGATGTATGCTATAAAAATGAGTATATATCCAAATATATTAATTGATAATATTACATTAATTCCTCATAAGGATGGTATTCATATAATAGATATCGTAGAAGATATTCCTTTAAAAATATCATTAGAGAAGATGGTAGATGAGGATGTTAAGATAGTTGTGGATGAAAAGAATGATTTTTATGATAATTTTGAGAAGATTAGGAATGAAAATTATAATAATGCTATTATAGGACTTTATTTAGGATTAGATGAGATAACTTTTAAAAGTATTATAAATAAGATATTTGGAAAAATATCATTAAATAAGGTTGATAGTTTTATAGAAACATGTTTTATTAGAGAAGGAGTAATAATAACAGAAAAAGAGATAAATGGAGTTCCATTGATAAATAAATATATAGGATTTGTAAATATATTTAATGAGATATTTGAACCTCTTATTTATAATGAAGATGGAATTAATCATAAAAATTTAAATACTAAACAATTAGAGCAATTAAAGAAAAATAGAAGATTAATTCTAAAACCGATTGATTTAAGGAATGAAGTTATTCCTTTTGGAATGATTTTACCAAAATTTATTGATAAGGAGAAATCAAATAAGATGAATGTTTTTAAGATTTTGACCCCAGGGTTAATGACGGGAGAAAAAACTGGAATGGTATGTCAATCATTTAAGAAAACAGATCATTCTAAAATGTTTAGAGATTTAGGTTTAAAGGATGATAAAAATAATAAGGAGAGTTATTGTTATAAGATAGCTGGAGAACTTTATAAAAAAAATAGGATGATATTATTACCCGAATATAAACCAATAAAATAGATATATAAAAAAATGATTTATTATATTATAATAAATCTTATAAAATATGGATATTATTCTTAATAAATTACCTGATGAATATGAAAAAAATAAGACATTATGGATTTATGAAGATAATATACCTTTATTTGAAAAATACAATCAATTTAAAAAGGAGGTTGTTATTGAACCTATTAAACCAATTAAAAAGGAAGTTGTTAATGAACCTATTAAAAAGGAAGTAGTTAATGAACCTATTAAACCAATTAAAAAGGAGGTAGTTAATGAATCTATTAAACAAAGTCCAATAAATTTAATAATTAATAAAACATTTACGGCGAATGTAATGAAAAATGAGGTTAGACAGAAAATTATTGATTTTATCACTGAACCTGAATTTTCAAAAGCATTTGGTTCAAAAAAATCGAGTGAGATAGTAAGTGCTATATTAAGAGATAGTTGGAATCAATCTACAGCATTATTTATATCATTTCTATTAGATGCTAATGTAATTTATAAAGATAAATCATATCTTTATAATAAAGATAAAAATAAATTTGAAATTATGATTAAATAAGATATTCTTCATGGGTTAGATACCTATCAATTTTATTCATTGGTATATTTAAATTCTTTGTAAATTTCTTTTTAAGAAGATAAAATTTCATATATGAAGAAATTTTTTGTTTATTTTTTATTAAAGGTTCATTATTTTCATTAGAAACTTCTTCCTTCTCCTTATTAATAACATCAATATATGAATTACATATATTTTCATACTTAGTAATTTCATTATGAGTTTTTTTACAAAAATTAATATAATTATCAATCTCAATTAATGTATTATCATCCAAATTACTAATATTTATATTAATTCCATTAATATTCTTACTATAATTATTATTAGTCTTATAAATCATCTTAAAAATTTCCTCTAATTCAGTTTGATTTAATGTATTGATACTATCTTTTATCTTTTTACACAAATCCTTTTTTTCCATAAAAAATGAATATTTATTTAAAGAATAAATATAATCTTTAAATTGTTTTATGTCAATATCTTTAAATCCCGATGATGATATATGGGGTATAATGAGTGATATGAAAGAAATGATATTGGAAGAGGAGGAAGGAATAAAGGATATTGAGATAGTATGTGTATGTGGTTCTAAGAAGATAGTTATTGAAGATAGTATGCAAATATGTGAAGATTGTAGTTCAATATTAGGGAAAGAATTGGATAATACAGCTGAATGGCGTTTTTATGGAAATGATAATAAAAGTGATGACCCGTCGAGATGTGGATTACCTACAAATGTCTTATTGCCCAAATCTTCACTAGGTTCTATTATAGGTGGTAATAAATTTGGAAGTAATTATGATATTCGATTAATTCGTAAATATCAAATGTGGAATGCTATGCCTTATAATGAACGAACTCTATGGAATGTATTTGATAAATTAACGGGTGTTTCATTGAGTAATGGAATTCCACAGAAGATTATAGATGATGCTAAAGTTTTATATAAAAAGGCGTCTGAAAAAAAGATAAGTCGTGGTAATAATAAACAGGGGTTAATTGCTTCATGTATATATCATGCGTGTTTGATGAATAATCTTCCAAGAAGTTCAAAAGAGATAGCGAAGATGTTTGATATAGACCCTATTGTATTAAATAAGGGAAATTCGAGATTTCAAACATTATTACAAATAAATGTATCTTCATCATCACCATTAGATTTCATAAGTCGTTATTGTTCTAATTTGGATATGAAAATGGAGGATATTGAGAATTGTAAATTATTGGCAAAATTTTTAGATGAAACTGAGATAATGAGTGATGATTCACCAACTTCGAGTTGTGCTTCAATATTATATTATTATTCTAAAAAAAGGGCATTGGGGATAACTAAGAAACAATTTTCTGATGTATGTCAAGTAAGTGAAGTTACTGTAGAGAAAGGTTTTAAAAGATTAGAAATATATGATAAACTTATAAATAAAAAATTGAAATTATTTTCATAAACATTTAAAATATTTCATATTTTCAAATTGGTTATTATATAGATTTAATAAAAGCTTCCATTATTATTTAAAATTCCATTAATTGAAGAAGAAGATTTTTATAATAATAAAAATCCTATAGATATATATTTAAAATAAAAAATGTTTAAATATGAATTATTTTCATATTGGTTATTTATTTGGTTTTTATTTTATTATTGCGGATTAATTAAAGCTTCTCCTCTAATATTCTTTATATTTGCTATAATAGGTATAATAATTACAAGAAAATATAATAAAAGAAATTTATTAATAAAACTTATCATAACTATTTTAATATTTAAAATTCCAATAATTGAAGAAGAAGATTTATTATTTGGGTTTTTTATTTCATATTTCTATATAATAACTCTTCTATATTTCAATAAAAATCCTATAGATGTATATTTAAAAATAAATTTAAAAACGATTACTTAAACAAAAAATTAATAATTATTAATAAAAATATGATTAATAAAGAATTATTTGACTTTATTACAAGAGGAAATATTGAAAAAAGTTTATATACAACTTCTATTTTTCTTATAGAAAATTCTAAAATAGAAGTTCTTGAAGATACTTTAATAGATATATGTGCTTATATTGGAACTTTTATAAATATAAAAGAAATAGTTAAATTGAATGATATAATTTTATCAACGAAATTTTTAATTGAAAATGATAATCTAAATATTGCTGATTATTTCATAGTAGTTACTAAAATGTGTATATTATGTAATATTTATAATAAAAATCCAGTAAGTAAAACAGGTGTTATACCTATAGGGAAATTAAGAGAAAAAATTATTGATGTTTTTAGTGAAGAATTTAAATTAAGTTCTAATGGAATTATGAAATTTGAAATGATAATTCCACCTACAGATAGCGAAGCTTATATATTATCAATAAAAATTATTAGTTCATTTGTGAGAATTATTAAAATTGTTGATAATCTTTCTAGTGAAAATGCTAATGCTATTGAATTAATTTCTTTAAAATTAAAGAATTGTTTTGATTATATTATTAGAAAGAAATATATAATTCAAACGAAATTAAATCCAAGCGAACACGACCCAATATATTTTCTATGGGGATTTATAGAAATTTTATATAATCACGAAGATTTTATACATGGATATTATTGGTTATTTTCTAATAATTATTCAAAAAAAGTTAAGAAGAATAAAATAGGGTTAATATATGGTTGTGTTGTTGCTATTATTTATAGTTATAAAAGATTTATTTCTACAAATTGGAATCAAAATGAATTAAATGTAATTAATAAAACGAAGGATATTTCAATTGATTTAATTAAACAAGTTAAAGAGGATCTAAAATCTAAAAATCTTTATAAAGAAGAAACAAAAAAAGATGTAGTTATAAATAATGATGAAACAAATATTAATATTAATCAAAAACTTTCATTATTTGAAAATTTTATTCCAAAAAAAGATTTGAAAATAGAAGATAAAGATGAGAAATCTCATTATCAAGAAGAGATGAAATATATATAAAAACAATTCATAATGATAATATAAAAAACTTATTTCTTTTGGAAAATGAACATTCAATCTATTATTCAAGAAACTTATAATAGACCTAATCCTGAAAATAAGGATTATCCATCAATTCTTCTAACTATTCTAAAGGAAAAACATTTGTGGCCATATATCAAGATTAAGAAATTTAAGAATGATAAGAATTTATGTCTTCTTCATAATTCTTATAAAAGAGATGATATTAATGAATTTCGTGAATTATATGATGAATGTAGAAGTATTATTTTAGATTTTTCAAAATCTATTGGAAATAATGTAGTAATTAATTATGCTCATTCAATTCCTAAGAGATTATCTATTCCTGATTATGTTCAAAATATTTTTAGTCCAACAGATGAATGTTATATGGCGATGGATGGAACTTTAATTACTACATATTTTCATAATGGAAATTGGTATTTCGGTTCGAGTTGTTGTCCTGATATTAATTCATCAAAATTTTCACATCCTACTAAAACACATGGATATATGCTAGATGAAGTTTTATATGAAATTTATAAAAATAATGTGGATATTAATGATGCTAATATTTCAACTACATTAAGAAATTTATTCACATCTAATTTAAGTCCTTTATATTCTTATGTATTTATTTTAATTCATCATGAGAATAAACATATTATTGATTATAAGAAGGATTTTGGAGAAGATTTTAAATATCTTTTTCATATTAATACTAAAAATCGTTTATCGCTAGTTGATGAAGATATTTCAACGAAACCTCTTGAATATCTAGGAATTAAATATCCATATAAATTCGTTAATGTAGATGAAGCGATGAATTATATTGCTTTGAATGTTAATTCAGTTATTATTAAAAAAAATAATCAATTATATAAAATTGCTAATAATTCTTCAATTCATTTAGAAGAAGTTCATTCAAATAATTATAATATTTATTACAATCTTCTTTATGTATATATGCTTCAAAAACCTAATTATTCGATTATTGAATATATTAAGGAATTTTATCCAACACATTTATTTGATACAAATCCCCAAGAAGATATTAATATGTTATTTATGACAATGAGTGAAGTTATTTATAATTTATATATTTCTACGACTAATTATTATCCTAAATATAAGAGATTTAAGGTAAATTTGGATATTGATAGAACATTAAGTCCTGTTATTAGATTTCATTTAGCTCAATTAAGAAATCAACAAATAACATCATATACAAAAGCTATTATTACAAAAGAAGAAGTATTTAATTATTTATGTCATACCAATAATATTAAGAATATTAAGAAATTATTATTTCATTTTTCAACAACATATATCTATAATATTCCAAATGAAATCGTTGAAGTTTTCAAAAGAACTTTAACAAATCTTTCCAATTAATTCCTTTATTTTTATTTTTGAAATTATAATAATTTCTGATGATGATTTAGAGGTATTCATACCATAACTCCAATTTACATCGATTATTATAAAATCTTTATACAAATTTCTAATATATTCACAATTATTATATGTGATAATCCAGTTTTTTTTAGTATTTAATAAATCAAATAATAATTCATGATTAAAGTCTTGATGAAGGTCTCCTTTATTTCCATATAACTTTGATTTATTTTCTAAATAATAAGGAGGATCTAAAAACATTAATGAACTAATGATATTGAAATTATTTATAAATTCGTAAAAATCATTATTATAAATTTCAATATTTGTAAAATCTAATTCTTCTATTTTATTTATTGAAGATAATGTAAATCTTTTATTACTAGCTTCTTGAGAAAATCCACCTGATAATGTTGAACCACTAAAAGAACATCTATTTATAATAAAATACTGAATTGATTGTTGTAATATATCGTCATTTAAATTCATAATTGTAGTTCTATATGCTATAAATTGTTCTTTTGAAACTGATTTTATTTTTCTTAATTCATCACATAATATAGTTTTATTTATTTTTACTTGTTTCCAAAAATTATATAATGGAATAAATTTATCATTTACAATTAACTTAAATCCATATTTATTTTGTAAATAAAATTCAAATGAACCTCCTCCAAAAAAGGGAGAAATAATTGTATCAAAATTAATTATATCAAAATATTCTAATAAAATATTATCAATAATTTTACATGCTCGTGTTTTCCCTCCAGGGTATCTAAGAGGTGATATATTATTAATAATTGATGATTTATTATTTTTAGTATTAATTAATTTTATTATTTCATCTTTATTTTTAGATTTACATTTAATTATTCCTAATTTATCACATTCGACTAATAACTCTTTTTTAGATAAATTTGATAATTCCATTTTGTTAATTATATAATTTAAAAAATGATTTAAAATAATTATTAAAAATTCAATGTATATTGACGAATTAAAAAATTTAAGTATTAAAATTTTCACCGATTATTTTGATGAAATTAAGGTATATGAAGAAAAATATAATATAATTGTTAAAGGAATATTATATAATGAGAGTGATAATATCTTAAAAAATAAATTGATTATATTTAATCCTGATTATTATTTGATTTTATTAAATGATTTTATAAAATACACTTTTGATAATATGAAAACTATTTGTTCTAAAATAACAGAACTTAATTTTAGAATATGGTTTATTGAATATAAGGGAATATTAAAAAAAAATTTGAATATTAAATTAAATAATGAATTCTATAATAGACATAAATATATCATCATTAAATTAGTAGATGTTAAAGAAGAATTAAAAGAAAAAATAAAATTAAAATCAATTATTAATGATAATCATAATATTACATCTGCTCTTGAAAGAGTTAGAGCTAGACGAGAATATGAATTAGAAATAAAAAAAGAAATGAATGAAAAATCAATTATTTATGATAATCCTATTATTACATCTGCTCTTGAAAGAGTTAGAGCTAGAAGGAATAAAAAATGATTTAGTCAATAATTTTTATGAATATTAAAAATGAGTGATTTTATTGAATTTCTAGAAAAATATTCAAAATATAATGATAAAGAAATAATTTATAATATTTATCTTGAAAAGAATGTTAAAATTAAATTTGAAATATTTTATAATGATATTATGTCAAAATATAAACATCGTTTAGATATAATAGAAGCCTTATGGCAAGAGAAAACTAAATGTATTAGGAAATTCAAAACAATATTATTTTTAGAAATAAAAAAAGATTATATTGAAAAATATGGTATTATTAAATATCTTGTAGAAGAACAATATATAAAAGAAGATATTTATAAAGAAATAAAAAGACAAGAAAATATGTTATGGGAATGGAATTTATAAACCTTTTTTATTTTTCAATTTTCTTGAAAATTGCCCATCTATTTAATGAACTAAATTTCTTTTGAATTTCCTGTTTATCTAATTCTAATATTATCTTATCAATTGAAGTTTGTTTATCTTCATCCGCATTAACTCTCGTCTTAAATTTCTCAAAGGTAGTAGAATATAATTCACTTTCTACAACTTCTAAATCAAATTCTAAAGCCTTTTTCATCAAGAAATCATAATTAACTAAATATTCTGGAATTAATCTTTGTGTATTCTCAATAAATATATCAACTTTTCTATGATAATATTCTTCATTATCCTCAAATCTTTTAATAATCGCCCAGATTGGAATAGAACCTTCATCTACTACTTTTCTCCCTTCGGCTATTCTTCCTCCAGCATCTTCAATAACCTTCTCTACACTTCCACCATCCATAAATGTCGCCATAAATAATCCACCATTTTTCAAATTAGAACTTACATTATTTAAGAAACCATCCAATTTCTTCTTATTTTCAAAGAAATAATGAATAGCAAATAGACATGTTATAGCATCAAATTTTTCAGCTCCTTTTCCAACAATATTCTTATAATGTTCTTCATATCTCTTATTATCTTTCTTCATAATCATCTTCAATAATTTCTTACTTTCTTCATCCATACCAGAATCACCACTTCTAATATCTAAAGTGCAATCTCCAACAGCGAAAGCAATATCAGGAAATTTTATTTGTTCTTGTCCTCTTTGTTTAAATGACCTCGCATATTCTCTAACAACTCGAGCATAAGCACCATTTTTAGCATTATAAATATTATCTTTAACAATATCAATACCTAATACGAATTTTAATCCAGAACTTAACCAACGATGTAAATCACTTGCTTGACCACAAGCCATTTCTAATACATTTCCACCCTTCTTTACTTTAGTAAATAACATATCATTAATTCCAATATTATGAAATGTAATCATATTATAAGATAACAATGTCTTACGAGGAATAGAACGAGAATAATAAATATCATCAGCATCTAATTTCTTAGCTTCTTCTAAATCTTCGCCATCTTTCATATCAATTCCTCCAGTAATCATTTCTCTTGAAATAGGATTATTAATAGAACGCCAGATATTAACAGCAACCACTAATGAATTTGCTGTTTTTGTAAATACACCCTTTTTATAAATCTTAGTTTTATCTTCTCTAACTCTAATAGGTTTCCATTTTTTCTCATCTATATCAAATCTAAATTCTACAATAGTTTCATCATCAATCTTATCATTATTCTCTGCTCTAATTTCGCCTCTCTCGTTAAAATTTAAATAACTAAATTCCATATCATTAATATAATATGTCTTCGGTCTAAATAATACTGGAACATATCCTTCCTTCTGTAATTCATATTGTTTTTTGCTATATCTTCTATCATATCTTAATTTTAATCCTTCGTCAATACTAATCTCATTGGAACTAATTGGATTATCACCAACATATAATCCAACCTTCTTATAAATAATTCCATTTCTTCTAATATCTCCTACAAATTTCACTAAGAAATCAATAGTATTTTGTTCAGTTGGTTTCCATTTAAATAAACGCTCCCAACTATTATTTTGAGTAATAGGAACAGGTAATGATGGATAGAATGAATATACTGCTAATTTAGCAGGAGTGAAAATCAATCCATCAATTTCATAAGGATAATTATCAGGATTATTTAAAATTTCTTTACAATCATTTAATATTTTATCACTAAATTTATGAACTTTAACTACAAATTCTACATTACATTTAGAAACATCTAAATAATCCTTAATTTTAATCATCTTAGAATTTCGGGAATTATCACCAATTAATGCTAATGATGTTAATTGTTCTCCATTTTGATAATATAAATCGAATGAAGCAATTAAATTCTTATTACTTCCATCAGTTCTTTTATGACAATCAATATATTCACCATCAATTAATGAATTGTATGCTTCTTTTTTAGCAACTATACCAGTTTCTTCAACTTTCAAAGAACTTCTAATAATAAATACACGTCCAATATCATTAATATAAATTAATACTCTTTCTCCATCTGCTTTTTCAGTTACTACATAATTTTTTAATATAGATACAGCTCCAAAATCATCAGGATTATTTAAATTTATCTTTTCCAAGGTAATAGGTTTAGGAGTTATTAAAGGGACATCTGTATAATAATGAGGAATAGTCATACCTTTTTTAACAAGATTTGTATAATCATCTAAAACTTGTTTTTGTTGTTTCTTAGTTAATAAGATATTAGTCATAAAGAATGATTTTAGAACATTAATAATATTTTCTAAGATTAATTGACGATTATCATTTTTAACTATCATTTCAAATTCATAAATTCTATTTGCTGTTAATATCTTAGATTTTTTCAAATCACTAACTATTTTATTATTAGTCTTAACCATTTTCCCAATAACTTCAAAACCATTACCTAAATCATAATGGAATTTTTTAATTAATTTGAAAGTNTTCATTTTAATATTAAAATCNGGGACTTCTTCAATNTCAGTTCTTTTCTTAACATCAAATTCTAAATTAATATCAAATAGATTATTAACCATATCATTTTTAACATCTTCTAATAATTCCCATTTATGACTTAAAGT